>PVBE011859666.1_pt1 | contig 81349 bp, 72 predicted proteins | sample 1631181 | NCBI WGS metagenome assembly PVBE01 (sample SAMN08397723, study PRJNA350692) | Marine metagenome, whole genome shotgun sequencing project. | isolation source: water | place: Pacific Ocean | collected 2012-04
ACCGCCTCCACCGCCACCGCCTCCACCACCACCGCCTCCACAGGCGGAAAGCAGTGCGGTCGTTGCTGCAATCGAAACTTTGCGGATGAAATCCACGGATGTTAATCCTCTTTATCCTTGTTCTTGCGGGCCCCTGCGCGCGCAGCGCGGCCCGTGTGTTATTTGACGATACAGGGAGAACAAACAGCCGACAACGGGCCAGGTTCCTCGCTCCTTCGCAAATCCTTATGCACTGAGACTAGACAGCCTTTTTCTTTTCAAGTTCGAAACCCGGCAGCAGTGGTACAACATCCAGCAACCAGCTGTTCTTACCGGGCGGGCGATGGTATGGCATATGCAGCCCGCCTCCGGGCTGCCTTTATCGTGTCGGCATCCAAGCCTGACTAAAGCGATATTTTACATGAGGTCTTTCTCTGTAGAACCCGCCGCGGATAGACTCACCGGGCAGTGGTTAGCTGGCGCACCATAGGGCCTTCCGGGATGTTATGCCAACAGCGGCGACCTGACATAAACCTCGTAGGTGCCCGCGCAAACGCCCGCCCGGCGGATGGCCGGTCGGTTAGGCCGGTCGCCTTATTGCCCCCCTGCAGGCCTCCTATATACTTGCGAATCACTAAGACCCATACCGTTCATCGAGGTGCCCCATGGTTAAAGCAGTTCATCTGGATGACTCCGACCAGGTTGCGGAAGTCGCCAAACACCCCAGCAGTTCTTCCTTTAAAGGTGTCAAAACCGGTTTTGAAGGCCGCGAAGACGAGATCGGCAAAGCCGTTCAAATGGCTCTCAAGACCATGGCAAACAGCGCCGGTTACCAGCACGAAATGAATGACGCACTGGTAAAAGCCCGCCTGCACGCCATACAGTTCGCAAAGGATATGGGAATCATGGACAAGTATGTCGAGCACGACATCAAGACCATGGCACCCATCAACGAACGTGTCGGGCAAATTATTGCCAAGACCGGCGACAAGGAAGCTGCACTGGTCGGTCTGTGCGAGCGAACCGCCTGCCACTATCACCTTGTGCTGGAAACTGAAACCGAGCCCGGCAAACGCACATGGAAGTCCCCCTGGGGTAACGTTCTTAAGCCCTGCCTGCGCCTGGGTATGTTTGACCTGACCGAACAGGAAATTCATGAAACCTGGTATATCCCGCGCGTGAAAGGCTACGCGAAAGCGATGGGAGTTGAGATTAAGGTATCGGACTGGAATGAAGACGGTACCGTAACACTCGAGCTTGTGGACTAGTTCCATTTGCTACAAACCTAAAACGGGGCTTTCGGGCCCCGTTTTTCTTGAGCCCATGAACAAACAGCCAAATTCCTGCATTCGAAATGCATTGTCCGCAGTTTTGCTGGCAGCACTGTTCGGCTGCACTCAACCAACTCCGAAATCGCATCACGATGTCATTGTTGTCGGCGCAGGCATTGCAGGCCTGTCTGCCGCACTTGAAGCGTCGGCACACGGCGCAAAGGTGCTGGTTATCGAGGCCAACTCGGTCGGCGGCGGTCATGCCGTTATTGCCGGCGGCTTTGCGATGGTCGACACCGCCCTGCAACGAAAGAAAGGCTACAAAGACAGCCCCGATATCGCATACCGGGACCTGATGGCGTGGGGGGAAACAGCGGACCCTTACTGGGTACGGCGCTATGCAGAGGAGTCAGGAACGGATGTTTATGACTGGCTGACTGCCGCCGGAGCGGAGTTCGTTGTCATTATCGATACGCCGGAAGATACGGTACCGCGTTTTCATTTTACGCGTGGTGCAGGGGTGAACGTAGTTGTCCCGTTAATGAGTAAAGCCCTAAAAGATATAAATATTGATTTCGCCTGGAACACACGCGTAACGGCGCTGGCAAAAAACAGGGGAGCCATAAGGGGCGTTGTCGGTGTAAACGAACGAACAGGCTCCCGGGCTTATTTCAGTGCTGAGAGCATCGTACTCGCGACCGGCGGTTTTCAGAATAACCTGAACATGGTGCGCGCCAATTGGCCGGCGGAGCGGAACCTGCCAAAGAAACTACTGAAAGGCGCCGGTCAGTTTGCCACCGGGGATGGCTATGTACTGGCGGAATGGGCGGGAGCTGACATGCAGCGCATGGACAGGCAGGTCACTTTCTATAACGGCGTGCCGGATCCCCGTGATAAATCAGGTACGTCGGCGCTGGTAGCAGAGAACCCTGCCGCGATATGGGTTGCCTCCAACGGCCGCCGCTTCATGGACGAATCTGCGGACAGTAAAGTGATGGCGGCCGCGGTAGACAAGCTGAAACCTGTAAGCTTCTGGATGCTGTTCGATGCAAACGGGGCGCGCCGACTGGGCCTGCGGGGAGCGCCCTGGATCGATCGCGACTCGGTAAAGCGTTACATACTCGATAATCCGGTAATTACCGCCAAGGGCGTGACGCTGCGGGAACTGGCCCTCAAAACCGGTTTGCCTGAGCATAGCTTACGCACCACGGTTGAAACCTGGAACCGGATGGTCGATGTCGGCACCGACTTTCAGTTCAATCGCTTTAGCGAAGAACATCAGCCTCGTGGCATACAAAGCCTGTCAAAAGCGCCCTACTACGCGATAAAGATTTACCCACTTACCCGAAAAAGTATGGGCGGACCAGCAATAGATAAGCTGGGCCGCGTGGTCAATGCAGCCGAACACCCGGTACCCGGATTGTTCGCAGCCGGCGAACTGACCGGTGTAGCCGGAATCAATGGCAGTCACGGCGGCGCGGGCACCTTCCTCGGGCCGTCCGTATTCACGGGCCGCATCGCAGGCAAGACCGCCGCACTCGAGTCATCAGCGAGAAAGAGTCCGGCGCTGGTGCTGGCGGAAGGTACGAACGCATTAATCGAGCAAGCAGTTGCAGACGGGAAACGGCCGGGCTACTGGCATTTCGATGTGTCACACCGACTGGTAAGCGAGCGCCGCTATAGCTGCAATGCCTGCCACAACGAATCGGCACCCATGCGAATGGCTGACAACCGGAAAGAAATGCTGGCACGATTAGACACCTGTACGCAGTGCCACTAACACAGGAATAAATTGTGACTAGCGAGCAGGCAACCGAAACTACGCAGGCAAAGTATCCGGATCCCGGTTACGCTTGGTATGTCGTTGTCATACTGACGATCGCTTACGTCTTTTCTTTTCTCGACCGGCAAATACTTAGTTTGCTGGTTGAACCCATACGCGCGGATCTTGGTATAAGCGATACGCAGATGAGCCTGTTGCAGGGCCTGGCGTTTGCAATTTTCTATACGCTCCTGGGTATACCGATAGGCCGGCTTGCAGACAAACGCAGCCGGTGCGGAATTATCGCTGTTGGAATTACTATCTGGTGCCTGATGACGGCAGCCTGCGGCCTTGCAAAAAACTTCGTGCAGTTATTCATCGCCCGCGTGGGCATCGGGGTCGGCGAAGCCACGCTGAACCCCAGCGCTTATTCACTTATCAGCGACTACTTCCCGCGTAAAAGCCGTGCAAGACCACTGAGTTTCTACAACATGGGCGTCTCACTCGGCGCCGGTATCGCGATGGTGCTGGGCGGGCAGATCATTGCCTGGGCATTCAGTCAGCCGCCCCTAACACTGCCTTTCGTCGGCGAATTATTTCAGTGGCAAATCGTGTTCCTGTTAGTAGGTTTGCCGGGCCTGTTCGTCGCCGTACTCATGATCACGGTGCGAGAACCGAAGCGGCAGGACAAGATATCGCTCGATGGCACTATCGAGGACGTAATACCGATACGCAAAGTCGTCCAGTTTTTGTGGGAACGACGTTCTACTTATCTCACGCTGTTTGTCGGCATGTCGGTCGTCACAATTATTGGCTACGGCTACTTCTCGTGGATTCCGGCGATGTTTATCCGTACCTGGGGCTGGTCTATCTCACAGATAGCGTTCGCTTACGGTGTGGTGATCCTGATATTCGGGCCGCTCGGGGTTAACCTCGGCGGTTGGCTTGCCGACCGCTGGTATAAAAAGGGACGCCGTGCAGCGCACATGCGCGTCACCCTGATCGGTGCGCTGATCATGGTACCTTCGTCCATACTCGCACCGCTGATGCCAACGCCAGAACTGGCAGTTTTGATGCTCGCGCCATCAACCATAGGCGGCGCCATCCCGACTGCGACTGCGGGGGCCGCCCTGATGATGATTGTGCCCAACCAGATGCGCGCACAGACAACCGCAATTTACTACTTCGTTATAAATGTACTTGGGTTGACTATCGGACCGCTCGCAATCGCCCTGATGACCGACTATGCCTTCCAGGACGAAAGCATGTTGCGCTATTCGATCTCTATCGTATCAGGTTGCGCGGGCGTTGCTGCGCTGGGATTCCTGGTCGCAAATATCAAACACTACCGTGCTTCTGTTATCGAAGCCGATGCCTGGAGCAATTGAAAAGCTTCAACTGGCCGTTAGTTGTTTAGTTAAAGGCGCGTTCGACGGCAGCTTCTACTTCCGAAAGCTGCTCGCAAAGCGAACGATGCAGTTCCAGTTGTCCTGCCGCCCTGACCTGGTTGTGCGTGCTTCGGTTGGCAAACATATCGGGGTTCCAGCCAAAATAGCTTTCGTTAAGCGCATCGGTTGTTAACCGTGCCGCCAGTTCCACCATGATCGTGCGTGTTGCAGGGATCAATGACGTTGATTCCTGCGTTGTCAGGAAATCACGCGCCTGCGATGCGTAACCCTCTATAGCCGCTGTAAAAAGATCCAGGCGAAACATGGTTCCCTCGGTGTCTTCACCGCATGGGTTACACCACGAACGAAATGCGTCGCCGAGTTCCAGCGGCAAAGGCATGTGCGCCAGCGTATCAAGGTCGATCATACAAATTGCGTTACCGGTGTCTGCATCAAAAACCAGGTTGGATATTTTTGGATCGCCGTGTACCAGCCGGTCGGGCAGCTCGGGCAAAGCGGGCAACTCTTCTGCCGCTTCAAGTACAGCCTCGGCCAGCGTTTCAATGGCCGCAAACGCTTCGTGATCTCGGTGTACTTCGAGTGCTTCACGTAGGGCTGCCAGGTGCCGCTCGGTATCGTGAACGCCGAGTCGCGTGGTGTGCAGCTCGATCTCCAGGTCGTCGACAGCCAGGTGGAATTTCGCCAGCAAGGCTCCCGCCTCATACGCCTGTCGCCCGGAAGTCAGCATGTCGTGACAAACGCCGGGAACGAAGCTTGTCATGCGCCAGGAGCGCTCATCGAGCTCTATCCACAGTTTGCCATCCTGTGTCGGGCGTATTCGCTGGGTTGCAAGGCCCTTTTTTTCCAGGTGCCGGGTCAGTGTATCGATATCGACATTGATCTGTGGATCAAAAACCGGGTTTAGCGCCTGTAGCACGTACCGCTCACCGTCCGCGGTAGCAACCAGGAACGTATCGTTGATCAAGCCTGTACCGAAGCGTTCGGCAGATGTGATGGTGGTAACGCCGAACTCCTGCAAAACGGCGTCAGGTATTTCAGTCAATGGCCAGCCCTGGTAAATTCTGGATGGATCAGTAACCGATGACTTTGCCGGTGTACTGAAAAATCTTGCCAGAATCTTCCATGGTCGTCGTTTCGATAACGTTGATCATGCCCGCGATGCTGTCTTCTTTCAGCGTAAGATCGAGACCCAGGTTCATTTTTTCATTCATCTTGGTCAGCATACCCTGCGTATCTACAAGGCCAGGATTAAGCAATACGACAACGATATCATCCCCTTTCACAGAATCAGCCACATTTACCATCATCATGTTCAGTGCTGCTTTACTTGTGCGATAAAGCATCGTGCCCTGCGACGGCATGGCATCAATGTTAGCAAATGAGCCGCCCTTGGAACTCACCGCAACCAGGCGCTTTTTCTTGCCGGCCTTAAGGTTCGGCAGAAAGGCTTCCGACACTTTCAGCGGGCCACGCAGGTTTACATCCATAAACTGGTCGAAGCGGTCGTAGTTAACCTTACCGAACAACTGTTTGGGGTCCGGCGACCCGGATATTGCCCCGTTATTAAGCAAGACGTCTATGGGCTGACCCTTGTACTGCTCGGCCAGCTCATCGACGCGCGCAAGGTCCGTGATATCAAGCTGCTCTATGATCACGTTGCTGTTCTCTGCCGCGAATGTCTGCAGATCTTCCGCTTTCTCGGGCTTACGGGCAGTCGCAATAACCTTCCAGCCCAGCGCGGTATATTGCTTGACGAATTCGAAGCCCAGCCCCCGGTTCGACCCGGTAATCAGGACTGTCGGCGTATAGCCTTCCTCGCCTTCCGCTGCAGCCAGCGTTAGCGGCCCAAAATATGCCGCGAGCAGCAAGATGCCGCAAAGCCCGGATGCCAGTTTCCGTATAATCATTATTTCTCCCCTGTACACGCGCCTTGCCGACGGTGCCGCCTTTATATCGATTTTCAATAGTTTATTCGCCTGATACGCGGATATGCCGCTGATTCAGATCCTGTCCATTTTCACGATTACTGACAATTCATGCACAATGCCGGAACCACGGAGCATACAGGCCAGCAAACCGAATGTCCGACCACAGAACATTCAGCATAGACAAGACCCAACGCCATATAGGCCCAATATGGCTAAGCCCGGGAGTTGCCCCCCGTAACGTTCTTACGCTGTTTATCTCAGCGGCCATGGCTATCGGTTTTATCAACCTGCTTAACCTTATACAGCCCCTGCTGTTGCAGGAGCAGCTCGGCATGACCACGGGTGAAGGTGATTTTACGGCCAACGTTTACATTGCGCTTGAATTAACCTCGCTGATCGTTGTCATTCCCCTGGCCAATCTCTCGGACATCATCGGCCGGCGGCCGATATTCACCAGCGGATTTCTGATCATTTGCCTGGGTCTGCTCATCATTCCAACAGCCACGACCGGTCTGGAACTGATGCTGTACCGGATATTTACATCCGTCGGCGTTGCCTGCTGCACCACGATGATTGCGTCCCTCGCGGCCGACTACCCGCAGAATGCTTCGCGTGGAAAATTTATCGGCGCCAACGGGATCTTCTCGGCGCTGGGGGTTGTTGCTGTCGGTAGTGGACTGACCCAGCTGCCAAAATTGTTCACGTCAATGAACTACTCGATCGCAGATTCGATCGCCTACACGCTCTGGATCGGCGGTGCGCTGGCTATCGCAACAGCCGTAATTACCTTTGCGGGCATCAAGAAAGGCCGCGTCGCGAGCCACGAAGAAAAATTACCTTATCTTGAGAACATGCGGGTTGGTTTTCGGGAGATAAGCAAAAATCCCAGGCTGATGCTGGGCTGTGGCGCCACCGCATTGTCGCGTGGCGACCTGACCGTACTCGCGACATTTTTTGCACTGTGGGTGCAAAAAGTCGGCACCGAACAAGGTATCGAAGCGGTCTCTGCATCGGCAACCGGTGGCAAACTATTCGGACTGATGCAAATGGCGATGCTGCTGTTTATGCCCGTTATCGCAATTATTGTTGACCGGCTGGACCGTGTAACAGCGCTGGGCATTGCGATATCGTTCGCAGCCGTGGGCTATTTTGCACTGGGGTTTGCGCCCAACCCCTTCGAATCAAATCTGATTTACGTCGTCGCGGTCCTGGCTGGCTTCGGTGAGGCGGCCATTCTTGTTTCGGTTCCCTCGCTTGTCGGGCAGGAAGCGCCGGGGCGGTTTCGCGGCTCGATTATCGGCGTCGCGGCCAGTTTCGGTGCAGTCGGAATAATCCTGACCAACAAGGCCGCCGGTTACCTGTTCGACAACTGGAGCTACCAGGGGCCGTTTATATTTATGGCATTACTGAACTGTAGCATGCTGCTTTGGGCAGTTTCCGTGCGGCTAAGGACGGGGACCACGCGCAATCAGCAGCAAACCCTGGCATCCGCCGATTAGTAGACAACCATGACGATAACTCGTTCGATAAGGAGTTTCTGCTGTTTGATTACCATTGCCGCCCTGGCCGGTGGGCTCGGCAGCTGTGACAGCCAAACGGACAAGAGGTCCAAACGAAAGACCGGACTTCGATACCTACGCGGAGGCGGCCACCCCTTCGCCGACTACTGGGGCATCTGGGTCGAAACATCCTGTCCGGCAGGAGTCGGGTCGGGCGAGATGGTCGACTGCTGTTTCGAGATGGGGGGGGCTGTTCAGATGGCCGGCCATATCCGCCGCCACGGCTTGCAACGCTGGGCCGGGCACGCAATGACCTGGATCCGTCGCTCGCTTACGACATTTCCGAGTTCGGCCACCTGGGTTTCGACGCGAGCGACGGCCCTCCCGATCCTGATCAGCCGGTGCAGTCGCAATATCGCGGCACCTGGGCCACCTGGAACCCGCCCAACGACGACCCCCGTGTGGGCCGGCTGCTCGCAAAGCATGTGGTTGATTACCTGGCAAACAGCGCGGCGAAATGAGTGGTTGCGGGGCGCGCGGCCCGGTTTGACTGCTACCGCCGTGTGGGGCATAACACTTGTCAAACGCCCCTAACAAAAACGGATAACAAACATGCGGAACCAAAGAACCGGAATTAGTCGCCGTACCGTTGTTCAGGCGATCGGCAGCGTACCCCTGCTTGCAGCAGCTGCAGGCTGCCAGCGCGCATTAAATCAGTCCGATGTGATCGTCATAGGTGCCGGTCTTTCGGGCCTCAACGCAGCACTGACACTTGAATCGGCAGGTCTGTCGGTAACGGTGCTCGAAGGCCGCGATCGTGTCGGCGGACGCGTGCAGTCACTGCGAAATATTCCCGGCAGCCCGGAGGTCGGTGGCACAGCCTTCTCCCCGGGTTATGCGCGGCTCGTCGATGCAGCCGACAAGTACGGTGTCGAGTTGCTCGACATTACGCCCGTAATTCCCTACTTCTTCGACCGCCAGGTCATACTGAAGGACCAGATCATTACGAAAGAAGAATGGCCGGAAAGCGAGCACAACCCGTTCCCGGAACAGTTCCGCAAAATACCGCCCTATGCCTATTTCAATATACTGATGGGTGCAATCAATCCGCTAAAAACCGCGGATGCCTGGATCAAGCCGGAAAATGCGCACCTGGATATTTCCCTGCACGACTGGTTGCTGCAAATGGGTCAGTCGGAAGAGACGATCCAGCTGGCTTATAACACCAACCCGACTCATGCCGTAACTGCAAAGGATATTTCCGCCCTGATGTCGATGAATGCCGGCTTCTTCGGCAGCATGCAGCGCACACTGGTCGCCAATAACCCGATCAAGGCCCACACGGCGAAAAACGGCAACATGTCGATACCGGAGGGTATGGCCAATGGCTTGAAGACTGAAGTGCGGTTCAATACACGCGTTACCGGAATCCGTTCGAACGGCGGCGGCGTCGAAGTGCATTGCGAAGACGGTACCGTCCATCGGGCGTCACGGGTCATCTCATCGATGCCGATATCAACTCTGCGCAACGTCAAGATCGACCCGGTGCTGACCGGCGACCAGGAGCTCGCGGTGCGCACCCTGGAATACCAGCAAATCAACCAGTTACACCTCGTAGCCAAAAAGCCCTACTGGGAAGAAGACGGCATGAATCCGAACATGTTTACCGACAGCCTGGCGGGCATGGTCCTCTCTGAGCACAAGGGCGAGACCCCGGAAGATATCACCAGCATTACGCTATGGCTGCGCGGCGAACGCGCTGTCTGGGCGGACTCGGTGCCTGAAGAAGAGGCCATCAGTGCGGTGGTGGCAGACCTGGAGCGTTTGAGGCCGGCAGCCAAGGGTCAGCTCGAAGTCATGGGTTACAAGTCCTGGTGGCATGACCCCTTCGCACTGGGCGACTGGGAGGTCTACAAGCCCGGTGAAATATCGGCTTTCGCCAGCGCGATAAGCCCGCCGCACGGACGAATCCATTTCGCCGGCGTCCACACCGCCCTCACTAATCGCGGCATGGAAGGTGCGATGGAGTCGGGTGAGAGAGCCGCCCTCGAAGTCCTGGCTCTCTCCTGAAGATTTCAGGCGACACGATGCGGTGTTAAGCATCGGCTCACAATGCTCATGTACTGGCGTGTACACTCCGCTTGTTCGCCGACCCTTGCCTTGCCTCGAGCTCGCCTGAAACCTTCAGCAAAGGGCCAGGCAGGCTCATGCTTTAGCCGTAGACTGGACTCACTACAGTGCCTCGTAGAAAATGCCCACCCTTTCTTGAAGCATCTGGTGCCACGATCCGCCGGATGTACGCTTTGCAGGAGTCACGATGCCCCTGATCAGAACATTTCGCGGCCTGCGGCCGGTGCCGGACCGCGCCGCCGATGTTGCAGCACCGCCCTATGACGTATTGAATACCGCGGAGGCGCGTGAACGGGCAGTCGGGCGACCATGGAGTTTCCTGCATATATCCAAACCGGAAATCGATCTGCCCGAACGTATGGATCCCTACGCGGCAGAAGTCTATGCAAAAGGCGCCGAAAATCTGCAAAAGCAGGTCGATGAAGGCATCCTGGTGCGTGAAACCGAACCCTGCTTTTACGTTTACCGGCTGCGCATGGACGATCACATTCAGACCGGGCTGGTATTTACGGGTTCGGTCAAAGCCTATGACAAAAACCGTATTCGCAAACATGAATTCACGCGGCCGAAAAAAGAAGATGATCGTGTTCGGCAGATTACAGCGCTGAATGCACAAACGGGCCCGGTGCTGCTGGCCTATCGCAGTTCCACCGACGTAGCAAATATCGTCAACGAGGCCGCCAGCGCCGCCCCTGTCTACGATCTGGTTGCAGACGACGGCGTGGGCCATACCATCTGGGTTCTGGATGACAAAGACAAGATCGCCCGGTTAACCATTTTATTCGAGGCTATGGATGCGTTGTATATCGCGGACGGCCACCACCGGTCCGCGTCCGCATCCAGGGTCGCGCACGCGCACAACGAACAGGAAGGTACGAGTGCAGGTAATAATTCCTGGGATTACTTTTTATGCGTCGCCTTCCCCCACAACGAAACGCAGATACTCGATTACAACCGTGTTGTCCGCGACCTGAACGGACACACGGTGCAAAGCCTGCTGGATAAGCTGGGCGAAGCGTTCACCGTTACCGCAAGTGCGGAGCCGGCCAAACCGGCGAAGCCCGGCCGGTTCGGTATGTACCTCGACGGTCAGTGGTATGTACTCAGTATCGATCCCGACAGGGTGCCCGATGACGACCCGGTTGCCCGCCTCGACATTAGCCTGCTGCAGGCTAATGTGATCAGCTCGCTACTCGGCATTAACGATCCGCGCACGGATGACCGTATCGATTTCGTTGGCGGTATCCGCGGCCTGGCGGAACTGGAGAAGCGCGTGGACAGCGGCGAGATGGCAGTGGCGTTCGCGCTCTACCCCACCACCATGGAAGCGCTGATGGCGGTCGCCGACATCAATGAAGTCATGCCGCCGAAATCGACGTGGTTCGAGCCCAAGCTGGCTGACGGCTTACTATCCCACGTACTGGATTGACTCTTTGAATATGGGCGCACGGCGCTATTAGCTGCGGTAGGATTGTCGCCCGCTAATTCGGAAGGTTATATTTATGTCTGAACCACACCCTGATATGCCCAAACAGTGGATCAAGGGCATGGAACCCACGATGAACGACAAGGGTTTCATGTTCGCAATCCTTGACGAATTTGCCAATGAGTTTATCCAGCTATCGGGCGCATCCGAGGACGAAGTCCTGGAACTCGGTTGTGCTTACGGCGTGGCCACCATCAAGGCGCTGGAGGCAGGCGGGCGCGTTACCGCCTGCGATATGGACGAGCGACACCTCGAAGTCCTGCTGTCGCGCGTCCCGGACGAATGCCGGGACCGGCTGACCCTGAAAGCAGGCACGCTGCCGGACATCGACCTGCCGGAGAACCATTTTGGCGCCGTGTTGTGTTCGCGTGTAATTCATTTTCTACGCGGGGATGATATCGATGCGACGGTGCGCAACGTATTTCGCTGGCTTAAACCGGGTGGTCGCTTTTTTCTTGTAGCCGACACCCCCTACGGTATCTGGCGTAATTTCATTCCTACCTGGGACGCCAATATCGAAAAAGGCGAACGCTGGCCAGGCCTCATGGAAAGGCTACTCGATTTTCTACCGTTTACGCCCAGCCGGGAAGATGCTGGCCCGGAATTCATGAACCTGATGAGTCCTGACCTTTTGGAAAGGACCTGCAAAGAAGCCGGCTTCGAGGTGGAAAGAGCGGTCTGGGTACGGCGTGACGATTTTGGCAGCAAGGGCCGCATGGATGGCCGGGAAAACTGCGGCCTGGCTGCTATCAAGCCGGTTTAGGTGAGGCACCGATACCATGATAAAGGGATTTCACCATGCTGCCATTTCGACGCCTGATCTCGAGCAATGTGTCCGCTTTTATACGGAAGTCATCGGCGGCAAGGTAGCCTGGACATTCGGTTGGCCGGCCGGCACGCCGGAAGCCGACGAGGTAACCGGCCTGCAAAACTCTGAAGCCAGCGCGGCTATGTTGAAAATCGGTGAAACTTTTCTGGAAGTATTTGAATTTACGTCACCCGAGCCCGGGCAACAGGTCAAATTACGGCCGGTTAACAACCACGGCATTACACATATCTGCCTGGAGGTAGAGGATATACATGCAGAATACGAACGCCTGAGTGCTGCCGGCATGCCTTTCAACTGCGAACCGCAGGCGCAGGAAGGCAGTTCAATGGTTTACGGGCGCGACCCCGACGGTAATGTAGTCGAACTGATTGAATTCACCGGCTGACTCTTTAACAACCACCCAAACTGCGGATCCAGGCGTCAATAAGAGCGACCCCGGCATCATCTACTACGTTGGAGCCAAGCGGCGGCATGCCGTTCACGTCACGGCGATCCATGCGGTTAAGCAATGCCGAACGAGCAGGCTCACCAGGTGCGATCAGGAGCGGGTTGTTAATACCCATGTCGCCGGAACTCGGCGCCACATTGCAGGTATTCGTTGCGCCCAACGCGGTGGTGTACCTAAGGTCCATATCGGAAGGTATGCCTGCACCCGTACGGTGACAGTGCGAGCAGTTCGTGTGCAGATAAGCGCGGGCACGGTCATTCAGCGATGCACCAACATCGTTAGGATTCGTCAACTGCGGTTGCGTGGCCGGGGCCCCCACCAATGCCGGGTCAAACACATCAATGTCATCGAGTGTCGTAAGCTGATTAGCCGTTCGTCCTGTCGACAGATACGTGAAATCACCGTTCAGCTGTGCGGTTTCCGGCCCGAGGCTTCTGCCGGAGGAATCACGATGACATACCAGGCACAGCGCCTCGCCCGGGTAGATCCACTGCTGCCCGCCGACCGTGCGGGCCTTACCGCCGATCACCCGGGTTGCGGCCGTCTCGGCGTCGTTCCATTCATAAGTGTAACCAGCCCAGATACCATCAGGATGGCGCATGAATAAACGCGTCTCGATTAACTGGCCGTCCAGCTCGAAGTGTTCTACGAGCACGGTGCCGTTCGGGAAATCCCAGTCATCGTCACCGTTTTCATTTGGATCGATATCGGTGCCGTTCGGCAGGCCAATATAACGGGTCTTGACAGCACCATCCGACCAGAAAGGCGCCTGTATACCGTAGGGAATAAGCGAATCCATGTCGAGACAGCCCGTGTTATCAAGATCGTCCGGAATCGTGTTGTTACCACTGGTGTTCGCGGTCAACTTGCGTATACGACCTGATCCCGACCATTCCGCAAGGTAAATTTCGCCATCTACACCAAGCGCAAAGGTCGTAATGCTCAGCCCCGAAGAGTTGATCTCTTCATTGGTATAACCGCCCCCACCATCACTCTCCAGCGCCCAGATGCGGCCCGACCAGAAATCGCCGTACACGTAACGCCCAAACAACGACGGAATAGCAGAGCCGCGGTAGACGACCCCACCGGTCACTGACTGGTCGCCATTGGCATGGGGATACTCGATAACCGGATCGGTCAGCGTTGCACCGGCCGGGCAGTCGATGTTGTAACCAACAACGTGCGTGCCCTCGCGACATTGCCAGCCATAGTTTCCGCCGAGTTCGACCTGATCAACCTCCTCCCAATCATCTTCGCCAACATCACCAACCCACAAACCTGTGTCATCGAAACTCCAGCGATAGGGATTACGAAAACCCCAGGCGTAGATTTCCGGGCAGTCATCTCCATTATCGCCTGGCCCGCACCGGGCATTGCCGCTAAACGGGTTAGTGGGCGGAATGTTGTACCCCACGCCGACGCCAAGTACGTCGATACGCAGCATCGAACCCAGCAACTGCGTCGTATCCTGCGGACGTGTTCCGGGCGCGCCGCCGCCATCGCCCAGGCCGAAGTAGAGGTAGCGATTCGGTTCGGGCGGGCCGAAGGCGATGTCACCGCCGTTGTGATTATCTGCCGGCTGATTGACGGTAAGCAGAATTTCCTCGTTAAGGATTGTAGGATCATCAGCCTCGTCGAGTGTCAGCCTGGAAAGACGCGACACCATCGGACTACCCGCCGTATACGAGACATACACTTCAAGTGTATTCGGGAAATCCGGATGGAAGGCCATGCCCAGCATGCCACCTTCAAAGTTGTCGTTTACGGTGCCGGTGAAGTCCAGCCACGTCGAGGCAACGTTTGGCGTCGCTACATCGATCACGCGAATGAGGCCGGACTGCTCCAGCACATACCACCGGCTGGCATCACCCGGCGCCTGCAAAATCTTAGTGACATTACTTACCGTTGCGCCAAAGGCTATTTCCACATTGACCGTGGTACTGCCGGTTGGGCGTGCAGGCGCTATGCAGCTTGTATTGTCGGGTCGGGCATCAAGCCCGCTGCCGCCCCCGGCGCCGTCATTATCGAAGATCGTGCCGCGACCGGATGAGTCGACTATGTTCGCGTTCGATACATTGCTGATATCAACCGTAAAGGTCTCGTCAGGTTCGGGTACGGTATCACCAAGTATATCGACGCCAACTGTCGTATTTGTCTGACCCGCGATAATCGTAAAATTGCCGTTAACAGCCGTGTAATCGCTGCCTGCAATTGCCGAACCGTTGTTGGTTGCGAAATTCCCGGTAACATCAACGGTCGTAGTGTCGGTAATATCGATATCAAAATTGAGTACCTTGGTACCTGCATCGCCTTCAGTGATTCCGGCATTGCGGATGAGGATATCAGGATCAGCAGTACCCGCATCATCATTGAAAATAGTACCGGTACCGGAACTGTCGGTTACGGTTGCGTTAACGACATTACTTATATCAACCGTAAAGGTCTCGTCTGCTTCGGGTATAAGATCGCCGAGGATGTTGACACTAACAGCCGTAGAGATTTCACCCGCATCAATCGTGAAGTTACCATTGACAGCGGTATAGTCGCTCCCGGCGGCTGCAGAGACAGGGATGTTATTGGCAGATGCATAGCTCCCGGTCACGTCATCTGTCGAAGTCTCACTGAGTTCGATAAGTAACTGCAGGATTTTCTGACCGGCATCGCCTTCTGCCGTTCCGGCATTGCGGATGAGGATATCAGGATCAGCAGTACCCGCATCATCATCGGAACCGCCACCGCCACACGCCCCCAGGAGCGCGCCAAGGCACAGCGGAGAAACAGTCTTCAACAGTCGACGCACGGTAACACTCTCGTAGACAGACAACCGGCAACCTGAAAAGCACCGCCAGGCCCTATTCTGCCACTTTAGAGTCGATTAAATGCCGGAAATTCCGCTTTCGGGGCTAATTTATCGGCCCAATCCGATATTGTTAAACGCGCGCCGGCAAGGTATTTGCAATTGCCGTACATTAAATTTAGTTTGCCCACCAACCCGGGCCTATTTCATTTTTTATGCACATCCTGAAATCCCTCCTGTTTATTCTGGCCGTCATCCTGGTGGTGGAGCTGAGCTTTCGTATCTACCTGTACGGACCTGGAGCGCTCCATCCGGGGAAAATGGATTCCTTTACCCAGGTACATGATTCCGGGCTGGTGCGTGCCGCCGGGAACCCGGCGGTTCACTACGAGCTGCGCCAGGATCTGGATGTCTGGTACAAGGGTGTGAAGTTCAGAACAAATTCGGCCGGACTCCGCGACAGCGAGTATTCGCTGGAAAAACCGGCCAACACTTTTCGTATCGTGGTTCTGGGCAGTTCATGGACTATGGGTTCGGGTGTGGATCTCGATGAGATATGGCACTCAAAGCTGGAGCAGTGGCTTAACGCAGATAATGCAGCCAAACGAGTTGAACTTATAAATTTTGGCGTTGATCAGTACGGTTTTGGCGAAATAATTGCCACGCTGGAAGATAAAGCGCTGGCCTATGAACCGGATCTGATTCTAATTGCGCTTACATACTTTACGCCGACTGTTCTCTGGCAGGACCCGCCAGTGCCTTACGTGGAAGCTGACCGGCGTCATCCGCTCTTTGATTTACATTCGGCACGCTTCATCGATTTTCGGCTGCAGCTCGGCCTGATGGGTACCGGCCATCCGGGCAGAAACCGGGTAGAGGGTGATGAGGAGCTGTTTAAAAGTCAGCTGCACAAAGCAGGCGACCGGCTGCAAACCATCAGTACCGATAACCACATCCCTATTGCGTTCGTAAAACTTGCCTACCAGCCAAGCTGGGTTCAGAAGGGAAAAAGTGGGGGCGCAGAAATTTTGTCGTCCAATCCAGTTTTTCGCTATATAGATGTGACTGACCGGGTCAAAGACAGCGGCTACTCGCCAGGCAAACTCAGTGTTTCTGTCTGGGATTCGCATCCCAATGCACTCGGGCACAAACTGATGGCAAAGGCAATACTCGAAGAGTTGTTCGCTAACGATCTGTTACCCGAAGGTACGGCAGCCAAGCTACCCTAGCAGCTTTTTGAAAAAGCCTCAGGTGAGTGCACTACCGGAGCTCTAGAAGCTCCGCTTCCAGTTCCCTCGCCCGGAGAAAACCCGGGACCCGCTTGAGGCTTTCCCTCACGTAATGCAGCGCCTCTTTAGTCCGGCCTTTCCGCATAAGAATATCGGCGACAAAATAATATGCATAGCCAATCCGGCTGAAAGTTTCAGAGTTGTCGTCGAACAGGCGACTGAACCATTCATGGGCGGCATCATAGTCACCCAGCTCGAAGTACGCGCGACCGAGCCCAAAATATAGTGATCGTCTATCCATGTAGACACCCGGACCGATCAGGGCAATGCTCTGCTGGTAACTCTCTATTGCCGTTTCGGCATTCCCATGCCGAAGGAATGCGTCACCGAGATACTGGTAAGCCAGCGGATTATCCGGCTCAGCGCGCACGCCATGCGCCCACAAACTCAAATCAGTACGCCAGACAGATGCCTGCAGGAAAGTCATTTGCGCGAGCAATAGAAAAACAAGCACTATCGCCCCGCGAATGACCAGCACCATCCTGCGCTCCTGCACAAACCGTAGCCCTATTGCTGCCAGCACCGTAATCCACAAATGCATTGGCAGAAACGCCATGTAAGCAAAGCGATCGGCGGTAGCCTGCACGCCATACTGAACAATGCCGACGCTGGGTAGCAACAGAACAACCGTGCAGAGCCCGGCCAGGCCGGACGCCCTGAAGCGTTCGCTGGCAAGTGAAGCGCAAAGTGCCATAAGCCCTGCACCACCAGCAAATGCCTGCCAGCCAATATCTTTATTCAGCGGGTAGTTAACAAAGAATTTGCCAGCCAAAAAATAGCGTGCGAAATAGCTATACAGATTTTTCAGCACGATAACCATGCGGTCGAACGAGCTGAATGGATCGCTGCCGCCCATCGCGCCCGCCGACTGTTGCGCGCTGTAGGCCAGGTAACTAATGATGACCGCAATGGCCAGGAACGGCAGCACTCGCAGGGTTGCCTGGCGCAGAACAAAAGATCGCCTGCATGCCGCGGCGTCCAGCACCAGCAGAACCATGACCCACATGGCCGCAGTCGGCTTGGAGAGGCAGGCAAGGCAGAATGCGACTGCGGCCACAACATATAAACCTGCTGATTCTGTCCGGAGATAACGGATATAGAATCCCGCCGACAACAACACAAAACTGGTCATGACCAGGTCTTTGCGCGCGGCCAGCCAGCACACGGCTTCTGCATTCTGTGGGTGTAAAGCAAACAACAGCGTCGCAAAGAACGGAATAAAGCTTGCCGATTCTGCACCACCGGCCAGACGTTCAAGCAGTCCGATCCTGTACAACTTTCCAATGACAATAAAAACCAATGCGATGTTGCCAAGGTGGAACAGCAAGCTGATTACATGGTGGCCAAAGGGGTTTTCACCTGACAAACGCCACGCAACGATATGCGTCAACCAGGTAAGTGGTGTGAAGTTACCGCGTATGCTTGTAAACAGTTCACCGAAGCGCCGTAGGGAAAAATCAGTGACAAGATCGTTATTAACGGGGTACAGGGTGTCGTCAAGATGAACGTAGCCGTTTTGCAAAGAGGCCGCGTAGACAAGCAGGGTTACGAACAGCAGCGCAGCAAGCTGCAGGCGAGAACTACGCATGATAAGACTTCTGTCGCAACATGAACCCGGACACCCTTGGTTGCCTGCCGGGCAATTCTAGCCCCCGCAACACTGCGGGGCCATGGTCAGTCAGTGTGCGGCCGGTACCGGTGGCCACCGGACAAAATTAAGCACAGCGCGAAAACTGCGACCACACCGTTGACTACGGCCATCATCTTAAACGGCGCGCCGGGGCCGAAAGCATCGAACACCAGCCCGCCGGCGAGGGTCGCGGTAAGGATTCCAACGGTACCCAGCAGACCGAATACACCGCTCGCGGCGCCACGAACTTTAGGGGGCGCCTCCTGCCCCAGCAGTGCATTGCAAACAACAATCACGCTGATCTCGCCGATACCCAGCACAAAAGTAGCGCCCATCATCACGGGCATGTTGTACGGGTCACTGACGCTACCCAGAACGAAATAGCCGAGCGCGGCGAGCATCATCGCAACGCACAAACCGATCACGCGGTTGATGCGATCCAGGATGAACCCAAAGGTCGGCGCCCATAGCAGGTTTGCGAGGATAAGCGTGGCCATGGTCTGGCCGCCTATGCGCAGCGCAGTTGCCGTATCTATGCCCTGCTCCGGGGCCGCATGCACAAACCACAGCGAATAAAAAGCCGTAAGGACTACCATGTCACCGCGCGCCGCAAACGCCGAGATATAAGCAAGCGCCAGCCCTGGCCTGGTTCTGGCCGCACGCAGCCCGGTGGCAAAGCCTTCGAGTGGCGACTTCGGAACATTTTTTTGAACCGCGCGCGCACCCGAGAAACCCAGCCGAAAAACAACCGCGGCAAACAAAGTTAATCCCGCACCAACCCAGAAGGTGTAACGCCCCGCCTGCACAGGCGTGTATCCCATAGATGTAAAGATTCCGGGCAGGGTCGCCAGCCCGATGAGGACGAACAGAATCGAGAAGCTGGTCAGGAAGCTGTTAAAGCCGCCCCACTTGCCGCGTGACATGTTCTGTGGAAAGTCCTGCATTATGGCAATGACCATGACCGATGCGGTCGCAACGCCAACCGCGAACACCAAGCGGTACATGTACAGTTCACCCAGCGAACCTGCAAGCGGAAACAGGATGAAAGCGGCCGTCCAGATCAGGAAACCTGTTATCAACAGGGTGCGCCGACCAGTGCGGTCCGATATTGCACCGACTATGCCCATGACGATGAGCGCGGTACCTTCTTGCAGAAAGTTCAGATAGCCGGTGACACTACCCAGTGTATCTAGCGGTACATGCAAAATTTCCTTCAGGATGTACGGTTGAACAATATTCAGGAACGTCACCAGCGTGACAAAAATGAAGGCGCAGAAAAAATAGGTAGATGCGTTCAGCCTGCTGACGCCGGGCATCAACCAGACCGGAAATACCCAGGCCAGGCGCATTCGTATCCCTTTGCGATCCGGCTCCGGCAAACTTTCGGACACGCGCGTATTTCTCCGGTTCAAAGAAAACGCCGGGGCAGATACCCCGGCGCTTAACTACTTCCTAAATCAGGTAATGCCCGTATTTTAAAGAGGTGAGACCTCTATAGTAATCAGGCGAGTCTCTTCATCCCAGTCAGAGATGTCGAAATGACACTCGAGATGCTGCGCGTAAGCCTCAAAACGAGGCTTGGTCCACATCTGGTGAATTTTCTCTTCCGTGACGTCCGTCCAGATGTTGCGTTTCCAGCCTTTCTCCAGTATTCGCTTGTAAGGCGAGATCCAGCTTACTTTCTTGTCACCGTGCCACTGGAACCCTTCACCGATGGTCAGGTTGCGGAAACAGGTGGGCGTCGTCACCGCATCAAGCATGAGACTGATGTCTCCGGTCTTTTCGACCCAGTACACGCGTTCATGCAGAATCTCGTACATCGAATCCGCATCGTGCTGCACGATCTCCTGCATGATGCCCTTTTCCAGGGCGAAGGAGAAAGTCTTGAGTTGTTCCTTGATAAGCGCATCGTTGGCCTGGTGTGCATAAGGCAAACGCATCTGGTAGGTACGATAGATATCGCTGAGCAGCCGGCCGAATTCAGGTTTGCGATCGGCAACCGGACTTTCGTCGAGGCCCAGTTTTTTACAGATCAGTTCGTCGACATCGCCCGCGAGTTCCTCGGCCTGCGCCATGAATTTATCTTCAATGGCTTTCGCATTGGCGTTAAACGCAAACCAGCCTTTCATGATCGCATCCGCCCGGGCTTTTTCTTCCGGGGTCATGCTATCGGCCATGGATTTCCGAATGTCCTCTTCCGCTGTACTCATGGGAATGCTCCTTCTTTAAAATCGTTTGATGAGAACAGTCTGAACCCGCGTACACCGGGGGGTCAATGAAGAAGCCCTGTATTTAGTTAGTCTGGCCACTGACCGAACGTACATGTAGTTACATATTTCTTCAGGATAGTACCGCCGTGCACGCGGGCCTGGCGGCCGCTGCCGGCTGGGCTTGGTAAATATGACGGGCCCCAATCAGCCAAGGAGGGCTGCTGCCGGCTGCGTCTGTGCGATAAGGCTTGGGCGGCCCCGGCGGCCGCTGCCGGCTGGTTTGTTGCCGCCGGTCGTGGCTTAAGTTCAATAGGGGTTTGCTTGCTTACTCGCTGAGCGCCGGATTCGGCCCGCTCGTATCGACCACCCGCCCCACAGACATGCCGGCGTCTGCGGTGCCACGCATCAGCCCCGCCAGGTACTCCGGCGCAACCAGGTGACAGTAGTGCACACCCCGAAATCGGGGTGGCGCTTTCAGAAAACGCTCATCGGTGAAGTCAACGGTAAAGCCCTTGGTCGCAATGTGCAGGTTGCCCGCCTCATCCAGGTAAGTCATCTCGAAAGGTGCCAGCCAGTCGGGACCCGTCATGCCGGGTTGTTCGTCTTTGGAAACCGTCTCATTCGAATCAAATACGACCAAGTCATAGACCGGATCATCGACCAGCTTCTGCAGATTCTTGTAGACCTGCCGGTTCATGTCCTGGCACAGCCCGTCGGGGTCGGCACTTTTCAGTTTGCAGGAAATCCCCCTGATGTTGCCGTCCTCGGCATGCCAGTTGTACTGCCGGATGACCGACCCTTCGATAAGTGCCCTGGATTTCACGAAGGTATCGAAATCTTCGTGCACCACGAGCTGCATGGGAATAATGGTTTTGGTAATCACTACCTGTGCGGCCAGGCAGTATTCATCAACAGCCAGCGCCTCCTGCCGCGTAGGGATCGATGAACTTTGACGCACACGCATCCGGCATTACGGCAACAAATGTAAACAGCACGACAACAGGATTTTATTAGTCTGCAAATATCCTTTTGGTTCTGCCATTTTTGTTCAGGCGCCGCCACTGCGTGGCCAATTTTTCTAAACCACGCTGCATTCAACCGGCTAACCCTTACGTGGTCACATCGCTGCGCAGGCTTTGCATATACTACCGGCAAACACGGGCCCGTCGTCCAAAAAAATATTGCTAAAGGACGCCTGAAATAAGGAGGCATATGGATTTCCGCAGCTTGCTCGAACTCCTCGATAAACGGGGGGAACTCCTTCGGATTGTTAAGGAAGTCGATCCCAAATTTGAGCTTGCCGCACTGTTGGCGCAGGCTGAGAAGCGTGGCAAGGCCATCCTGTTCGAAAAGGTCAGGGGCGCTGATTACCCGGCATGCGGCGGTGCGCTGCTGACATGCGAGCGGCATGCGCTGGGCATGGGCCGTCCGGAGGACTACCTGGATGGCCGCGACGCCTACCGCAGATTGCTGCAGGATGCCTGGGACTCGCCGCTGGAACCCGTACATGTTGATAAGGGGCCGGTAAATGAAGTTGTCCTGACGGGTGACGATATCGATGTTACACGGCTGCCCGCCCCCTGGTTTTTTGATGGCGACACACATTCATTTATTACGGCAGGCCTTGGCCTTGCCGATGATCCCGATACCGGTTTCCAGAACCTTGGTTTCTATCGCACGCCTATTATTGATGCAAAAACTATTTCTGTCGGTGCATCGGGTATCAGCAACCTGAAACGTATTTACGGCCTGGTGCGTGCAAAAAGTGATCGTATGCCGATTGCAATAGCTATAGGCGCGCCGCCTGCGATGTATATAACGGCGGCATCACTCGTACATGAAGGTGTCTCAGACCTGCAAACAGCGGGAGCGATCCAGCAGAAAGCAATTGAACTCGTCAAATGTCAGACGAGCGACCTGATGGTGCCAGCACATGCCGAGTTCGTCATTGAAGCCGAAGTAGATTTCACCGAGGACGTGTCCCACGTGATGGGCGAATACGGCGATTCCTATGGCAACAGTACTTCGCCTATCGCTCGTGTCACAGCGATTACCCACAGGGAGGACCCGATCTTCCAGGTCATCAATGGGGGTATGACGCCGGAGCATAACAACCTGGGCGTAATCCTGTTCAGCCACCTGCGGCAGGAACTGCTCGATCATCTGCGTACGAGTTTTGATTTTGTCGAGGACGTGCATATCCATTCCTACCCACCGCACGGTGGCGCACGCTCGCGCGCTACCATCGCAATTAACAAAAGTGATGACACCCAGCCGCAGCAGGTCATCGACACGGTTTACGGTTATAAAAGCGGCCGTTTCCCGATGGCCAACGTTTTGCAACGGGTAGTCATCGTCGACAACGACGTCGATGTAACGAATGCTTACGACGTTGAATGGGCGATGGCGAGCCGGTTGTCAGGCGCGGACCGTATCGAGGCTGTTGAAACCAACGGCATGATTCGCGATGGAAAAAGCATACGGTTGAGTGTGGACGCCACTGTACCCGTCAGCCTGAGTGAAAGCAGCGCGAGACCCGCTTTCCCGGATGTCAGTCAGTTCAACCTCGATCAGTACATCTGAACGGAGAACGGGCGTGAGTAGCGAGTACCAGGTAAGAAATCCCTATACCGGGGAGCTCGATTACTCGTTTGCGGAGCCCACCGCGGAAGAACTCGCGCAGCGGGTAGCGAGGCTCAAGGACAACCAGGCGGCGTGGCAGAGCTCAGGCGTCGATGCACGCATCGCCGCTATTGGAAAATTCCGGGAGGCCCTGCGCAGACACAACGACCCGATAGTCGAGGCCTTAACCATCGACACGGGACGGGTGTTCATACCAAAACTGGAACCACAGGTAGTCGACACCGTCATCGAACACAAGATATCGCTCGCTGCCAAGGCGCTGGCAGATTCTGCGCGCCGGCAATCGATGATACCCGGCGTGGACGGCTGGGAACGGCGCGAACCCTTTGGACTGGTCGCCAACATCACGCCATGGAATTTTCCAATCATCCTGTCTTTTATGGATGCAATCCCGGCGCTGCTGGCGGGTAATGCCGTGATCATCAAGGCAAGCGAAGTCACACCGCGCTGGGTCGAACCGATGAATGCCGCGATCCGGGATTGTCCTGAAATCGGCCCTGTGCTTGACATCGTTGCGGGCACAGGCGCGGCCGGTGCGGAACTCATCAGGCATGCGGATGCGGTCGCTTTTACGGGCAGCGTAAAGACCGGCAAAATTGTCTATAAAGCGGCTGCCGACAATTTCATCCCGGTCTTTCTGGAACTTGGGGGTAAAGATCCGCTTATCGTACTCGAATCAGCTGACGTCGACGTTGCGGCGCGGGCGGCGGCGATCTGTTCCTCGCAAAGTACCGGGCAGGCCTGCCAGTCGATTGAACGCATCTACGTGCATGAAAATATTTATCCGGAATTTCGGGAAAAGATTATCGAAACGGCACGCAATATCCCGATCAACTATCCCGACAAGAGTACCGATCCCATTGGCCCCTTTATTTTCGATAAACAGGCGGACATCGTCGCGGAACATATACGGGATGCGGTAGAAAAAGGCGCGGTCATCGAGACCGGTGGCAAGATAATCGATCACGGCGGCAAGTGGCTTGAGTCAACCGTACTGACAAACGTCAATCACGACATGAAAGTCATGCAGGAAGAAACTTTTGGCCCGGTGGCGCCGATCATGACCTTCTCCACGGTGGATGAAGCTATCGAACTTGCCAACGATTCAAAATATGGTCTTTCCGCAGGTGTGTTTGCAGGCACGAACGAAGAGGCCAGGGAAGTCGGGGCACGCCTGAAAGCCGGCGCCATAAGCATTAACGACGCCGCGCTGAACGCGCTGGTGTTCGAATACGAATACGACCCTTACGGCCATTCCGGCCTGGGGCGCGCACGCCACGGCACCGAAGGAATTTTGCGCTTTACCCGTGAAAAGGCCTTTATCGAAAACAACACCAATGAATCGCAGGTCGTCGCTGCATATGGCCGGTAAGACCCTCAAATGAATATAGATATTGTTCTGGATTCCCACCTGACTTCGTCCGAGCTGACGGAACTTGGCCTGCTTGCCGAAAAATATGGCATCCGCTGCCTGTGGAACGCAAGCTACCTCGATGGTCGCGACCCCTTTTGCAACCTCGCACAGCTCGCCCGCGAATCTAAAACGATCAAGGTTGCGCCGATGGCGCTGAACGGCTACGAGATGCACCCGTTCCGTATGGCCATGAACCTGCTGACGCTGAATGAACTTGCACAGGGTCGTGCGGAAGCCATGATCGGCGGGGGTGGTGAAGTCGTAATGGCATTGCAGATCCCGACCGAGAAGCGCGTGCGCTACGTACGTGAGGCGCTGGAGTTCGTCATCGGCGCGACGCGCAACCGCCCTTTCAGTTACGACGGCGAACTGTTCAAGGTCGACAACTATGACCCGCAGTGGCCGACTGCAGAACCGCCGCCCTTTGTCTGGGCGGGTGCCAACCGGCCGCAAATGATCGAAATGGCGCCCAAGGTAGCCGACGGGATTTTCCTGAGCGACCTGTCGATTACATTGAGTAAAGACATTATTGAACGGAGTCTTAACACGCGCGCCAAGGCCGGCAAGCCCACCGACGATTTCCGCTTCAACAATTTCATTGCCTGGTACATCTATGATGACCTGGCAGAGGCACGCCACGAAGCGCGGCGCTGGATCGGCTTCCGCGCACTATTTCGCGATTACATGATGCTGGAGTTCATGAGCCAGGAAGAGTTTGAAGAGATCCTGAAATTTATTCCCGAGATCTACGCGATGGGTCCAGCGGACACGGATTCGGTCGAAGGACTGGACGACGAACTGCTGGACCGCTGTGTTGACGAGTTAACACTGACCGGGACTCCCGAGAATGACCTGGACCGTATCATCGAGCACCTGCACGAGTACAAGGAAATCGGCGTGACCGAGATGTGCATCGAACTCAAGAAACACCAGGCCCACGGCATCAAGCTGCTGGGTGAGAAGGTAATTCCTGCGCTGAAATAGCTACCGGTTCAACCACTCCGCCACGGCATCCGCCCAGACCACCGGCTGCTCATCTATAAAATCGAAAGTACCACCTTCCTGTTCGCTGTAGTCAAAGTGCGGACAAATCTCTTTGGCACGGGCGGCAATTGCGTGAATGGTATCGCCATTATTGCTCATGATCAGGCAAGGCTGTGTAATTTTCTTCATCGCCTCGGCGTGGTCGTAGTTGATTACCGCATCGTGTGCGAACCATGCATTGGGCCAGGCGGCAGCCCCCGCGACAACATTCCGGTGTATGGCATCGAGATCGGTCCAACCGGGTTGCGCGCCAATGCGTGAATTCCACTGCTCCGTTAAATGGCTGCCGTCTTCGCGCGGCCCGTAATTCTTTTCATTCGCCATGATGGGCCGGAAAAACTCACGCTCATCATCGCTAAACGGACACGGGCCATTGAGAATAATCCGGTTAATACGGTCCGGGAACTGTAGTGCAACTTCGGTCGCCACCATCGAACCGGTGTGGTGGCCGAGTATGTCGGCCTTGTCGATACCAAGCGCATCCAGCACCGTTGGCACTACATCCGCATAGTCCTCCATGGACGGCACCTCGTTGGGCCCGTCGGAACACCCGTAACCCGGCAGATCGATACCGATTGCCTGGATGCCCCTGTCGCTAAGCGGTCCCCAGACATTCTGGAACTGGATCATGTGCGTCGGTGACTGGTGCATCAGGACAAGCGGGTTACCTTCTCCGCAGATGGCGTAATGTACCTGCCCATATTTACCGTCGGTGTAAGCGCGGGTGGGTGTCATGTATGTTCTCATGTTGTTGTTCTTGGGTGGCTATAGCCTAACCGATTAGTGACCCGATCGCTCTCCGTGCTTGCCCTCGATCATCGGCGACGATAACGTGACAAGCTGATGCAACCGGGGATTCCTTCTTGAAATTGGAACTGTGCGAAGTGGCGGACGGGGAATATGGCCTGAAAAGCCTGTCACCGTTTTGTGAGAAGGCGCATCGTGCGCTGTATTTTCACAAGCTTGATTACATCCGCAACCATACCGGGCGACCAAGTGGACACAAGCAGTACAATCCCGCAGGGCAGGTACCGGTACTGTTGATAGACGGCCAGCCCGTGCCGGACTCGACGGCCATACTTATCAGGCTCGAAGAGCTATCCGACAAAACCCTGTTACCCGCGGACCCCGCCGAGTGCGGTGAAGCCTGGACCTGGGAAGAGTTCGGGGATTCTGTCATCGCCCAGTACATTCCCGTGGCTCGATGGCTGGACGAACGGCACTGGCCGCTGAATAAACACTATTACTCGCAAGGTGTGCCAAAACCCTTAAAAAGCTTTATCGAAAACCTGGTGCGCAAGAACGTTGGCAAAGCATACGCAAAACGCGATGTGCTCAAGCAGGGTATGGATGCTGCGTGGGCAGAGTTTGAACGCCATCTCGATAACCTCGAGGCACGCGTGCCGGCGACTGGGTTCTGGATGGGCGATGCCCTGACCGTTGCCGACATCGGCTTGTTCTCCTGTATACAGGAACTGCGTATACCGACAACGCCGTGGCACAGGGACCGGATAAACGAACGCGTAACCCTTGCGGGCTGGCTCGACCGTGTGGATGCAGCTACTGCCGACAAACATTAGCGCCGTCCACTGGTCAGACAGTGAAAACGGGCGGGACATGCTAATCTGCGCCGCTCCCTAAAGATAAGAACAGAGGAAAGGCCATGATTTTGCTTACCGGAATTACCGGCAAGACCGGTGGTGCAACAGCCGAGGCGCTCCTTAACAGAAATATGCCGATCAGGGCGATCGCGCGGGACAAGGAAAAAGCAGCCCCCTGGGCGGCCAGGGGCGTGGAGATTGTCGAAGGCGACCTGTCCGATTCAGCGTTGGTCGAAAGCGCGATGGAGGGCTGCGACCAGGCCGTGCTGATACTGCCCAACGGCCTGGAGCAAGAAGCGTTGGAGCTGGCGTTCGTCGATTCGGCAGTCAAATCGGGAATCAGGCATTTCGTCAAGCTATCGTCACCGGAAGCGGTGAAAGGCACGACGAGTCCGATTCCGCTGGTGCATATCGCGGTTGAAGATACGATCCGTGCATCAGGTATGAACTACACACTGGTGCGCCCGCACTTCTTCATGCAGAACCTGATTAACTACGGTGCTGCTGCAAAAGAGACTGGCCAGATTTCACTGCCCATGGGTGCCGGCAACGTAGCGCCGACCGACTGCAAGGACACCGGTGAGTTTATCGCCGAAATCATTGCAGGCGGCGAGAAACATTATGGCCAGTCCTATGATATCTCCGGACCGGAATTGCTGGACTTTAACCAGATTGCCGCAGTGTTCGGTGATGTACTGGGTAAGGAGGTCGTTTATGTCGACGCGGACCCCAAAGCCTACAAGGAAATCCTACGCCCGTTCCAGACCAGTGACTGGCATTCAGATGCAGTTATGGTTCTGTTTAAGGAAATTGCCGACAAGACTACGCCGGGCCATGTCAACGACACCTTCGAAAAGATCGTCGGGCACCCGCCAACGTCGTTTAAGGAATTTTTGCAGGCAAATTTATAGCGCCAGTGTTTCAGAGTCTGTTGGTTCGCGGCTAAAGCCGCTCCTACAGGGAATAGCAACCGCCAACAAATTGGTTGTGGGACCGCTTTGCCGGGCAGGACGCCCTAATGTCGCGGAGGCCATGGATGGCCGAGAGCGATGAGCCACGAACCTGCCAAGTTAAGATAAGCAAAAAAAGGCGCCATTTGGTGCCTTTTTTTCATTCTAATTCAATAAGTTAGGGCTGCTGCAGGCTCTTCAGATAGGCAGCCAGTTCGTCCAGTTGTTCGGGTTCCATCCAGGAGAATGCCGGCATAGGTACGCCCGTGATGCTGTCTTCCGCCTGCGGTAAACGTCCGACCTGCAGGAACGCAACGATGCCGTCTTCGTCGGATCGCGCGACCAGCTCTGAGACCAAAAGGCTTACCCCCAATCCTTCCACACCGTTCGCATCGGCGCCGTGACAGGCAACGCAGTGTATGCCGTACAAACCCGAGGTAGCCGCGGTTGGCACCGGCGGTGCGGCAGGCAGGGGCTCTTCGACCCTTACGGCTTGCCTGGATACCATGCCGAACGGTGCGACGTTTCCGTCGGCGTCGATGGACGTTACCTCCGGTGTTGATTCGTGTGCGGTTGAAGCCCCGGGGTCCGCCTGCTCGACCGGCTGCTCGGGTTCCTTCTGTTCGCAGGCCGTTACCAAAAGAATGGCGAATACCAGCACCAGCGGTCGAATAGTATGCGGCAGGCGACTAAAACAACTCATTACTATCTCCATCATTAGGGCAAGGCGACTAAATAAACTTGGTGGTTGCGATAAATGCCACAACTACAACCAAAAAGTAAGTACTCCAGATTGGATAAACCGAAATATTGAAAATTCGCTTGACCAGCCCCTCGATTTCCGGTGTCGAACCCTCCATGGCGAGCCGCATGAATGCGCCGGCCATCGGGTCGAACGCGACGACTATGCCCAGGCAGGTCAGGTTGATCAGGCCATAAAGCCCCACTTTCCAGATCAACCATGTTCCGGATACGTCGAAAGGCCCTTGACCCATGGCTGAAGTAATGGCGATGGCGATCAGGCCTATCCCTACAGCGCCGATAATCCAGTTTGCGAAATGGGCAACCTTCTGACCCCACGGTTTATCGTAATAGATAGCGCCCGTCATGCTGATCGCCCACCAGACAATCGAAAACGCCCATACGAGAGCAAGCTCGGTGTTGGTGATATCCAGCAAGCCCATTTCCCTGGATAGCATTACGCCCAAAGGCAACGCAGCTTTCCACATGGTACGCGGAATTAGTTCGATCCGCAGCGCGACATGTAGCAGGGTCATACGCGCGTCAAAGGACAAAGTTGAATCGCAGGCTTTCTTGCACGAGAGAAATACACCCATGTCTGCGCCTACCCAACCGACAAACATCATCAGGTGGAGGTATTTCCAGAACACGAAACTTTCGGTCATTTCCATGACTGTTTACCTCCCTCGGCCAGGTCGCCGGTCACGGTAACCGCCGCACTCCTCATCTCCGATTGAGCCGAACCCGGCTGTTCGATACCTAACCAAGATGCAATCGCGAGCCCTGCCCAGATTGCAAAAATATAGGGGCGCGCACTTTTCACACTGCCGATCAGCTTCTCGTTCAGCGCGTCCGAAGATCCGGTACTACCCAGTTTCTTGATATCGTCTTGCATGGCATCCAGGTGCCGCCTTGCCAGCAATCCGAGCAGAACTATCGCCGCAAAGATCAGAAGCTTGGCTGAAACCCACGGCGCGCTATCCATGCGTCCGATGCTGGTGGCATAGGTCACGGATATGGGCACGGAAATGACTACGATCCAGCGCAGCCACTTGTCCAGCTTCGCGACGGTCTCACCAACCGATGTGCCCTCTTTAAAATAGGCGATCAGCACCAGGGTGAGCCATACTGGCCCGAGGGGAAGGATCGCGATCCATTGCCACCACGCGTGTTCAAGCCCGACTACCTCTGTCAGGATACCGCCAACTGTCAGCATCAGGCTGATGCAGATGCGCGGGAACAGGTCGATGGTATGCATCATTCCTGCAGCGGTTGTCCGGACCTCATCGCTGAGCTCCGCATTCGCAACCTTGTTGCTCCAGATAAAGACCCCGATATCCGGACCCAGCCAGAAAACCAGCAGTAACTCGTGCAACACCAGCACGACTTCGTAGCTGGTAATGACGTAATCGGATTCGATCGAAAGCGTCAACGCCTGCGCATACCCGAACCACAGCAGCAGCCCGGTAAATACAAAGGCAAAAAATGCTTTTCTTTGTTTGTTATTCAATCTCGCGTCCCCCTCAGGGCGAAACGTAATTGGAATTCTACAAATGCTCGACCAAAGTTCAGTTGCAATAAGCAGTTCATCTAACCTTCAGCGGGTTCGCGCCTCGTCACTCTCGGCCATCCATGGCCTCCGCGACATTCGAGCGTCCTGCCCAGCAAAGGCGCTCCTACAGCAATTCAATTTGCACCATCGCTATGCCAACCTGTAGGAGCGCCTTTAGGCGCGAACCCACCGTCGTTTCAGTATCGAAACTGATTACGCCACCTTCACATCAGGAATACCAAATAACGACTTCCACTCTTTCGCAATGAGCAGATCCATCAGCTCAGAATTCTGCCCCGTCTGCTTCTTCTCCATCTCCTCGTGCAGGGTGATCAGCGCGGCATCCACCTTCGGACCGAACAGGGAACGTAAGTACTCCATCGGCACCCGGGGGTCATCGTCAGCAACGAAGTTGCCTTTATCGTCGAACTTCGGCGGCAGGATGGGTGGCACATAAAAGATATTGGGCTCGGTGCCATACTCGGGGTGCAAGGGTAAGGCCACCCGCCACTGGTTTACCAGCTTGTCGATGGGGCCGTTGGCGTCCTCTAAAAAGCCCACGAAGCGAAGCCGTCCCGGGCATTGCCTGGCACAGGCCGGTGCCACGCCTTCTTCGAGCCGGGGGAAGCAGAAAATGCACTTCTGGCTCTTGCCCGACATATAGTTAAAATAGACCTTGTCATAGGGACAGGCCTTGTTGCACTCCCTGAAGCCCTGGCAGGTATCCTGGTCCACCAGCACGATCCCGTCGGCCTCGCGCTTATAGATGGCCCTGACCGGGCAGGCCTCCAGGCAGGCAGGCTTGGTGCAGTGATTACACAGGCGCGGTACATAGAAGTGGTAGTTGTTCGGGTAATCGCCACTGGAAGTATCTTCGTCCCAGTTGGCCCCCTTGCCCATGGGTCGTTCCTGCTGTAACCGCGTCTCGGTGCCGTCGAAGTACACTGCCTGGTGGTTTAGGGCAATCTCCTCGCCATGGTCTTCCTTCGGTGGCAATACCCCGGGTTTGAGTCCCGTGCCGGTCTCGTTCCAGCCGCCGCCGCCATCTTCCCAGTACCTGGGATAGCCGGGTCCGGGCTTGGTCTCCACGTTGTTCCACAGCATGTATTCCTGGCCCGGCTCATCGGTCCACAGGCTTTTGCAGGCTGCCGTGCAGGCCTGGCAGCCGATGCACTTATTCAAATCAATGACCATTGCTACCTGTTTATCTGTCATACCTTCCTACCTCGGTGGTTTCGCTGCTCGTCGCTCTCGGCCATCCATGGCCTCCGCGACATTCGGGCATCCTGCCCAGCAAAGCCGCAAAAATAAATTTTCTACAAACCTCAAAATATGTTGCCTGAAGCCCGCTGACGGATGCAGTACGAGGCGCGGGCCAGCGAAAGAGCGCAATGTATAGATGAATACATGAGCATCTTGCGCTGGTTCGCAACAAAGTAATGCGCCGTCAGTGTTGGTTTCAGGAATCATATTTTTCGTAGTCGCAGGTGAAATCCGCAAGTGTTAAGTTGGGCTCAAAGGCCAGTGACCGATAAGTAATGTGTCCGTAGCCAAAAGCAACTGATGTCGGTTTAATCAGTCCGGATGTCGGGATCACCGCACCAAAATTCTTGCGGCCGCGGAACATCATCGGATCCCAGCCATGGTACATAAATGTCATCCCGGGTTGCATTGCCGAGGTGACATGAGCCATCGCGACAAATGAGCCGAAGGAATTGAACACCCGAATCAGGTCACCATCCTCAACATCACGGCCGCCCGCATCCACGGGATTGACGTAAATATCGGGCTCGCCGCGCTGCAGGCTGACCAGCAAGGGATCGTCACGCCACATACTGTGTATGCCATGACGCGCATGCCCCATCAGCAGGCGCATCGGGTAACCTTCGACTTCCAGCGGTTCACGATAACCCGGCAGGGCCTCACCTTCATCCAGGAACCAGTCATGGTCTATATAAAACTGTTGCCGGCCCGTTAGAGTTTTGTATGGTTTCTTGTCGCGGGTACTGCGAATCATCGTGTCGTGATATGCGGAGTGCTCACCATAAACTACATCTTCGGCATCATTGGTCTTCATGATTCCATGGCGTGCCATTTCACTGAACGGTACCTGCGGCAGTCCTTCGTTCAGGGGAATCATGAAATTGAGGATATCTTCGGTCGATGTAACCGTGCCATTTTTCGTATACAGCGCATGGAACTGCTTGAAATCACGGCTGACCGGTATCTGGTAGTTGTCCTGCACCGGCGCGATATTGCGTTCGGTTGCCCTTTCGCTGATTGCGCGCGCAAATGTTTCAAGCACATCGAAATCATCTTTCGCTTCACCGAGCGGTAGCACGGCTGCATCCATCGCCTGCACGTAGGGCGTGCGGGGTTCCAGCAACATATCCTTGCGCTCGTAATGAGCCGCCACAGGCAACACATAGTCGGCATACATAGGTGTGGTGCCCATGTCCGGTGCCGCCACAACTATCGTTTCCAGATTTTCGAGTGCGTCTTTACGCCAGCGCTCCGAGGAACCGCGCCAGTTGGCCGGGTTGAGCCCCATGAATACGCCCATCTTCCAATCGATGTCGTCGTAATTCGGGTAGTTACCCTCGGTCTGGGCTATCCGGTTGTACTTGTCGTAGTGCTCGGCCAGTTCGTTACCGTAAAACTCGCGGTTCATTTCGATCGCGTTGGTCTGGCTGTAATCCCAGCGCACCATCGTCGCAACCCGCAGCGTCGGCGGAATTCCGTCGAATGCAAAGGCGGCAATGTCATCGTCCCTGGGCATATTCCAGAGTTGTAAGCCGGTACCCGGACGGCCCAGGTTACCGGTTACCGAGAGCAGCAACATGAACGAGCGTTGCATCAGGTCGCCATGCAACCACTTGCAGACGCGATAGCCCGAAAAAATCATTGATGCCTCGGATTCGGCAAAGGTACGTGCAACCCCGCGAATAACGCTCGGTGCAACACCCGTAATTTCAGATACTATTTCCGGTGTATAGCGCCCGTCGCATTCGGCCTTCAGCGCCTGGAACACGGTCGTAACTTCTACAGGACCACTCGGTGTATCGATCGTCCATGTACCTTCAAGCGCAGGATCAAGGTCGCCGAGGTCAAGCGAGCGGGTTTCGAGAACCGGTGGTGCGCCCGGGATGGGCATCTGGAATCCGGTACCGGGTGCCAGTTGTATCGCGTTCGTATTTTTATCGTGTATATAAAAGAACTGATCGGCGTTGTCCTCGGTCAGCCCGAGATCTATACCCCGCAGGAATTTCCCGTTGTCCATGCGCACCAGGAATGGCAGATCAGATTGTTCCTGAATAAAGCCGGTATCGTGCAGGCCCTCCGACAGGATGACCTGCACCATCGACATCGCCAGGGCCGCATCGGTACCAGGCTTCGGGTTCACCCATTTACTCGAGTGCAGTGCCGTCGGGTTGAATTCCGGCACAATGGTGATGACTTCCGTTCCGTTGTACTTAGCCTCCCAGAAAAAGTGGGCATCAGGAATACGCGTCACGGCAGGATTGCAGTACCAGATCAGGCAACATTTGGACTTGAATACGGCGGCTATAGTGTCGCCGAGCAGCGGTTCGCCGACCGTCATGTATATGCCGGTGGGTAAATCGCCCACGCCCGCAAAACTTTCCGGCAGCTCGGCTCCCGTTATGCACTGGAAACGCGCGAAAGCCGCAAAGGTTGCACGCTTCAGGAGCATTTGCGTACCCAGCCCGAATGTAACCGAACGCGGACCCGCTTCTACGACATGATCGATGTAACGGTCAGCGATCTCGCTGGCCGCCTGGTCCCAGCCGATGCGTTCCCACTTACCTTCGCCGCGTTCACCTACCCGTTTCAGTGGATAGAGTATGCGCTGTTTGCCGTACATGTATTTCGCATGGCGCAGACCTTTCTGGCAGCCGCGCGGACTGTAATCCGGAGTGTCAGGTGTGGAAGACGCGTACTCGCCTTGCTGCTCTTCCCGCCAGACGATGCCGTTGCGGACATAAACATTAAAAGCACAGTTGCCGGTGCAGTTGGTACCATGACTGCCACGCACGACCCGATCCCAGGTCCACTTGTTGCGCATGATGTCTTCCCAGCGCCGGTAAGTGCCACCAGCATGTCCCGCGGCACTCAGACTCCCGTACCTGAGCGTCAGCAGCGTACCGCCGCTGCCTGCCAGAAAATTGCGTCTGCTGGTACCAAGACTTGCCATCAAAGAAATCTCCGCGTAAGACTTTATTATCTATACTTACCGTGCTGGCCGGGCACAACAAAATCTTCCTGGCCGACAGGCCCCAGCATCAGCTCCACCAGGGGCAGTCGATCGTTGCCAAACAGCAGCTCATTATCGACCAGCATCGAAGGCGTGCCGAAACCGCCCATCTGCAGCAAATCGTCGGCGTTCTTCCCCACAGCAGCAACCGTTTCAGGTACGTTCAACTGCTCTTCGAACAGCTCCCTATCCATACCCGCCGCTTCCGCAAGCCCGGCAACCACCTGCGCATTACAAATGTCTGCGCCATCGCCGAAACAGGCATTAAACACCGCGTGGGTGTACTCCCTCGCCACGCCCTGAGCCGCGGCCACTACCCCGCCCTGCAGGGCGGGTTTCGGGTCGAACGGCCAGTTTGCGGGAAGGTTCATGGGGAGCCCCCAGAACCTTGCCCACTTACCCAGGTCCCTGAGCTGCCACGCGGCCTTGGCAGGGTTCGCCGAAAGCCGGGTCGCCAGCAGTTCCGGATTCTCGGTTGCCAGAATCTTCGTAACCGAAACCGGCCTGTAATTTATCTGAAACTGGTTGCGCGTGGCCACATCAAGCAGCCTGATGAAGCCTATAAAACTCCAGGGACATGAGTAATCAAAAAAATAGTCAAGTTCGTGAGCTTCAGCCAAGGTATCCGTCATGCAGCGGTCTCACATCTCGCGTAATTCTGTTTTCAGTATCTTGCCGCTCGCATTCCTCGGCATCACATCGATGAACGCTACTTCTTTAGGCGTTTTCACACTGGAAATCTTACCGTCGCAATATTCGATAACCCCCTCATCCTGCAATTCTGACCCGGGTGCACGCACGACGAAAGCCTTGAGCTTTTCACCCCATTTCTCATCCGGGATGCCGACGACGGCAATGTCGATGATTTCCGGATGCCTGATCAGCGCTTCCTCGACTTCGCGCGGATAGACATTGATGCCGCCCGTAATCACCATGTCCTTGATGCGATCGACGATATAAATGTGGCCCTCATCATCTTTCTTGGCCAGATCGCCCACCGTGACCCAGCCGTCTTTATAAGACTCCGCCGTTTCCTCGGGCCGATTCCAGTAACCATTGAACAGGCTCGGGCCGGTGACGAACAGTTCGCCGACTTCCTCCGGGCCGCACTCGCTGCCGTCCGGGTTGCGAATCTCCACCAGCGTGCCCGGAAATGGCTGACCGACGCACGCGACCTTGCGTAACTGGTCGACCGTCCGCAGATTTGCGACAAAACCGCACTCGGTCGAGCCGTAAGTTTCGTGCAGGATCTGGCCAAAATGCCCGATAATTTTTTCTTTCATCTTCTGCGCCAGCGGGGCCGCGTTCGAAATGATGGTGTGCAGGGTCTCGCTGCGGTACTTGTCGAGTACTTCCTGCTCCAGCGTAAATATCACGTTGAAGTGCGTCGGCACGCCGAAGAAACCGGTGATTTCAGATTCCCTGAACCGGCGCACCACGTCTTCGGGATCGAACTTGTCGGTGATCTCGACATAGCCGCCGAAGAAGATCGGTGCCAGCACAAAGGCCATGCCTGCGCCGTGACAGATCGGCGCGATGGCCAGGAAACGGTCATCAGGCCCGAAGCAACCGTACTCAACCGATATCTGGTAGAGCGCGATCACGCGCGAACGGTGCGTGACCAGTACGCCCTTCGGCTTGCCCGTCGTGCCCGAGGTATAGGGGATGGTGAAGGTATCCCACTCATCGACCGCAGGCAGCTCGGCAATCGGTGTTTGCTTGGCCAGCCAATCCTCGTATTCGCTACCGATTTCTATGATCGTTTTAACAGTCGCAAACTTCTGGTCGCGGAGCACCGGTGCTACATCGGAATCCGCGAATACGACCCGTGCCTCCGCATCGTCACAGATCGCCACCAGTTCCGGCGGTGCGAGCTTGGGGTTGATCGTCGCGATTCCGACACCGGCCTGCGACGAACCGAGTACGATTTCTACAAACTCGATACAGTTTTTCGAGATGATCGCCGCGTGCTGACCGGAAGCGACCCCGAGATCGTTCAGGATACCGCTCGTCACCCGGTCGAAACGCCCGACGAGTTCGGTATAGGTGCGTTGTGTCTCGTTGCAGCTCGCAGCAATCTTCGTGGGATTGCGTTTCATCGCGGCCCGTACGCCGCCGGGCAATGACAGGTGCTGAAAGGAAAACGGCAGCTCGGCTTTCTGACCCATAGTCCTACCCGGGCAGGTTGAAAACCCGCAATGCATTTTCACGCATCAGCATTTTTTTTGAGTCTTCTTTCAGGCCCAGCTCGTCAACTTCCTTAACGGCACGCCCAGGGTCGATTACCGGCCAGTCGGTACCGAACATGACCTTGTGCTTGCCGTAGCTGTTTGCGTAATGCACATAGGGTTCCGGCCAGTACTTCGGTGCGTAGGCATCACCCGCTGTGTAGATATTCTCGTGTTTCCAGCACATCGAGATCATTTCGTCCGTCCACGGGATACCGATGTGGATGCCAATCAACCTCAGCTCCGGAAAATCGATAGCGACCTGGTCAAGTGTGATCGGGCGCGCCACACTCGGTAGCCGGCGCTCACGTGAATAAATGAGGTTGTGCCCGACCTGCATCATGATCGGAATATCGAGTTCGCAGCATTTTGCGTAATAGGGATAATACTGGGCCGCGTCAGGCGCGAGTCCGCACCAGTGCGGATACAGGTGTGCGCCGACGAAACCGTATTCCTTCACCGCCTCTTCCAGGTCACGCAGACCCTGCATGCCACGGAACGGGTCCACGCCCGCCAGGCCGGAAAAGCGGTCGGGGTATTGCTCACAGATCGCGTGCACGTCGGCATAGGGAATTTCAAAACCGCCCTGCATGCGGATATCACCGGCGCGGACCGCGATCAGCAGCGACCGCTCGATGCCGGCTGCATCCATCTTCGGCAGGTAATCCTCGATGGATATGCCGCCGCGCATGTCTTCGGGCATGCGTATCTGCGCCTTGAACTCGTCGTCGAGGCCGGTCTGGCCCTTGCTGACGGTATCGGGCGTAAACAAATTGCAGACGATATCAATAACGCCTGGCATAGCTTCCCTTTCCTGTACCTGGGGCAGGGCCGCTTAGCGCGCCCCACCCGATTTAGCGGCTACTGACCCTCGAGGTCCCACGGACCCACCGAACGCGACCGTACCGGAATACCCGATATCACGGGCGGGTTCACGGCCGGATCATAATTAATGGCATCGCCCTCGATAATCACTTTTGAGTTGATGGTAATCCAGTTAATCAGGTCACCATCCAGCCGGAATACGCCCCACCAGCCTTTTTCTTCGCCTGCAACGAAATGGCCGTGCTTGACCATCGCGGGACGGAAGAAATAAGTTCCGGCTTCGGCATGACCGAAGTTGTAATCCAGGCTGCCTTCGAGGCTATAGGCCTCTTCGAATACCGGGTGATGCACCAGGCGGTTGTCTGACCAGCCCGGCGGCGCCCACGCCAGCATCGTGATAAAGCCGGTGTTGTTGTTTTTCGGCGAGGCCGGATCGTGGAACAGCGGTTTCAGTTTCAGGAAGCGTTGCGTATCGCCTTCGTAGGCGTTCGGCATCCACTCCATCCGGTTCGAGTCTACGATGGTCAGTTCGCCGCGCGCTTTGGACACCGTATTCTGGCCACGGGAAATGAACTTGGCACGGTCTTTCTTCGAAACGCTGAAGCCCCAGTCGCCGTACTCGCGGAACAGCAGGATGTCGGTACCGGCATCGACCTGGATGGGAGGAACTGCAAGCCCTGCCGGTGCACGCCAATAGCAGCCCTTCGTCAGGATTCGGTTGCCGAGTTTGACCCGGCCACCCATGATGTACCACTCCGTGTCGGCATCGTGAAAACCGCCCGGGCGGCTCCACGCTTTCCTGAAGTGCAGCCGGGTAGATGCCGAACCGTCTTCTTCGTCAAACGAGAGGTTACGCTGCACGACATGTTGATTGCCGGAGCCCTTCGGCAGCTCGACCCGATGCCAGACGAGATCGTCGTCCTGGATTGCTTCTACGTGCGGTCTCACTTGCGTTTACCCCTCTTCTTGGCCTTTTTCTTTGCCTTTTTCCTGGCTTTCTTTTTAGATTTCTTCTTTGCCTTTTTCTTAGCTTTCTTTCTGGCAGCCGGCCTGCACTCGGCGAGGATAAATATATCGTCGGTCATTCCCTTGGCCTGGTAAATTGCCTCGATGAATGCTTCGGTGGTTTCGCCGTCGACGGGTACCTGCCCTTTCTTGCGCGACGATGCTTTCATTTCACGCCAGAGCTTGTTCGCGCGCTTCAGTGTTTGGTCCATCGCGTGGGCCACGTAGCGCGAATGGAAATCCCAGTCCCCGCGAATCTGGGACAGATCTACCTTTTTTTCAGACATACCTGAGTCTCAGTAAATGTTGATGTGATGCCGGCCCCCTGGTTCGACCCAGGCTACGCCGGGCTGCTTTCTTTAAGGAGCCAGCTTCTTCACAATGAATTTAAGCAACCCTGTAAGGTTAAACAAGCATGTTCGCACAATGGGCAGCGGCCGCACCACTGTGCGGCGCGAAAATGGTGAAATGCCTAAACTGCGGACTCTCAGGCTGCGCTGCGACCTGCGGCTTCCTGCCGCTGAACCCTCTTGACGTGCTTGAGCACGCGCCACGGCGCCATGGGCATTTCGCCGATGAACTCGCCGCCCAACGCATCCGAAACCGCGGCAGCGATTGCTCCGCCGGAGACGACAATAATTCCCTCGCCGATTTCCTTGGCGCCGAAGGGGCCGAAGGGATCGATGGTCTCGATCAGGTGGTAATCGATTTCCGGCATCTCGTAAGAACGCGGCACCTTGTATTCCAGCCGCGACGGGTTCAGATACAAACCCGCATCGGTCTGTACTTCTTCGTAAAGTATCTGGCTCATCGCGGAATAGACCTGGCCATCGATCTGGCCTTCGCACGCAAGCGGATTAATAGCTCGCCCAAGGTCATGCGCCACCCACACTTTTAGGACCTGCACCTCGCCGGTATCGGGATCAACTTTTACTTCGGCAATCTGTGCGCCGAAGGACCACGAAGTTGTGCCGAACTGCAGCGGCGAATTATAGAAACCACGCCCCATGACCGAACGGCCTTCCTTGCCGTGCAGGGTCTTGTAAACCAGGTCTTCGAAACCCATCGACTTGTCGGGCGCGTTCTGCGCATAAACCTTGCCGCCCCGGAACACGAGGTCGTCCTTGTCGACTTCGAGTTTCCCGGCTGCGTAAACCGTGAGTTGCTCGCGGGCATCGAGCGCCGCGTTACGCGCCGCGTTACCCGTCTGTATCGTGCCGCGCTGCGCGAATGCGCCGACATCGATCGGCGTCAGGTCCGTATCCCCGGCGATTACTTTCATATCATTCGGATCGATGCCGAGCACCTCGGCGACGATCACCGCCATCGTAGTGTGCGTGCCCTGCCCCATGTCCGGTATGCCGGTGTAAACCGTTACGATGCCGTCTTCGCCGACGCGGACCATGACCGCGGATGTGTCGTGCCGGAATGCGCCTTTCGCGCCCGCCGCCATCGAACCGATACCGACGCCCAGCCCGTGGTAAGACTCGAGCTTGCCGTAGCGGTTGTCCCAGTCAGAAGCCTTGCGGACCGTTTCTATGCACTCCCTGAGACCGCAGCTCGCAAACCATTCGCCCGACAATCCTGTGTGGCCTTCCTCGATGGCGTTCTGGTACAGGAGATCTATCGGGTCGCGGTCGATTTTCTTCGCTGTCGTATTGATGAGCTGCATGATCGCCGCGTTGGTTGACAGCATCAGGCCGCCGTGCCCGAGGAAGTTGGGCCGGTTATTGGTCAGCACGCAGCGGCGGCGCATGCGCAGGCCTTCCAGCGGGAACACCCAGCTATTGCACAACCCGGCCATCCAGCCGAAGTAACCGACCTCGGTGCCGACGGCACCGCCATCCATCTCGGCTTCCATGTCGAAAGCCGTGATCGTGCCGTCCTTCTTCAGCGCCATGCGCATCTTGTATTTGTTCTCGCCCAGTGCGCGGCATACCAGGAACTCCTCGTCGCCCGTCGCAAATATTTTCACCGGGCGCCGCGTCTCACGCGACAGGAGTATCGCAATGTAGTGATGCGGGCGCACAGAGCCGCGACCGGAAAATGCACCACCGGTATTCAGGTGGATGATCTGTACCTGGCTCAGTGTTAAGCCGAACGCAGGGGCAAGCGCATGTTGCATCAGGTAACTGGTTTGCGTCGGTGTGTAAAGGGTAAGTTTGTCGGGAAGGGAAAAGTCCACGACTGCGACATGAAACTCGGCGAACAGGTTGTGCGTGACGCCTGCCTCGTACTTTTCTTCGAAGATGTAATCGGCCGTCTCGAAAGCGGGCTCGACTTCGCCGTAGTTATCGATATCGTCCGACCAGAGATTGCCCTCGGTCTTACCGTCGACCAGCGGTGCGCCTTCCTTGAGTGCACGGCGCATGTTCATGACCGCCGGCAACTCCTCGTATTCTATTTCAATCAGTTCCAATGCTTTCTCGGCCGTCAGTTCATCAAGCGCGGCGACCGCAGCAATTTCTTCACCGATGTAGGTGACCGCATCAGAGGCAAATACCGGCTCACGACCGTTTACATCGATTTCACCTATGTCTTTAGCCGTAATTACGGCCTTAACACCCGGCAGTGCCTCGGCCTTGGATGTGTCTAAGCTGAGAATCCGCGCATGCGCGTAACGGCTGCGCAGAATTTTGCCGCACAACATACCGGGCAGTTGCACGTCATCCGCAAAAATGGATCGTCCGGACACTTTCTCCGGCCCGTCCAGGCGGGGCTGGCGTTTACCGATGACGTCCAGGTCTGTCTTTTCGCGGCTGCCCAGCTCACCTTCGAACCTGGGCCGGCGACGGCTGCGATCGGGCGTACCGACCTTGGTCTCTCGTACCGTTTTAGTCTCTCGTGCCACGCCCTAACTCCCGAATTCGATGATCGTTGCGTATCGCCTCTTTCACCTTGATATGCCCGGTGCAGCGGCAGTTCACGCCTGCCAGACCGGCATTGATCTGTTCTTTGGTCGGCTCGGGGTGGGCGTTGATTATGGCCTTGGCCGACATGATCACACCCGGCGTGCAGAAACCGCATTGAACAGCCCCGTATTCGATAAAGGCCTTCTGCATGGCATCGAGTTCGCCGTCGGCCTCAAGTCCTTCGATGGTGGTGATCTCTTCGCCATCCCATTCCAGTGCGTGGGTCAGGCAGGAAAGCACCGCCTCGCCCTTCGCGTTGTTTATGCAGCAGACACCGCACGAACCTGTCGTGCAGCCACGCTTGGTGCCCTTCAGGTTTACCTCGTCGCGGATCACGTCGAGCAGCGTCTGGTTATCGGACACGACGAGATCATAGGTGTCGCCGTTAACCGTCAATGTCACCAGGTGCTTTGCCATGCTTATTGCTCCCGCAACTGTGTGAGCGCGCGTTTGACCAGTACGATCGCGATCTGCCGTTTGTAAATCGAGCGACCGTACAGGTTGCTAACCTCGCCGAGCTCGTCGCGTACCAGATCAGCCGCCTTCTCGATGGCGTCATCGGTGAGGCCGGCCTCGAGGACCACTTGTGCAGGCTTGTCGAGTACGACCGGTGCGGTCACGAGCGAGCCCAGCACGATGATAATGTTACTGATCTGCTCGCCTTCGCCGTCGCAGCGGGCCGCGACTGCGCCGAGGGAAAAGTCCATGCCTTTACGCGGTGTGATCTTGATAAAGACCTGCCGGTCGCTGACGGGCGGAATGGTAACGTGCGTGACGATCTCACCCGGTCCCAGCACGCTGAAGTCGACGCCGTCTGCCCGGTAAAACTCTGCGATCGGCACTTCGCGCTTCGCGCCTTCTTTTTGCAGCGTGAGCGTCGCGCCCAACGCGATCAATGCAGGCGGGGTATCGGAGTTGTTAATGGCATGACACTTGGTCGAACTCTTGATGACATGACAGAGTTCGCTGTCAGTCTTGTAACAACCTTGCAAACCTTCGCGCCACTGGTCCGAGTTGTTCGTGTACCAGCAGCGTGTTTCGAGGCAGATGTTACCGCCGAGCGTGCCCATGTTGCGTATATGCGTCGATGCAACGGCTTCGAGCGACTGTCTAAAGGCCGGGTAGCGCCCGCCGGCAAGGGGATGATCGATCAGGTCGGCTAACCGGCATGCGGCACCGATGCGTACACTGCCGTCATCGAGTTCTTCGACCTGCAGCAGGTCTTTAAGTCCGCGGATACTGACCGCTACTTCCGGCTGAAAGAGCTTCAGCCGCATGTTGAAAATGACATCGGTGCCGCCCGCGATGACCTTCGCCTTCTCACCCGTCTCCCGAAGTGTCTTCAGACACTCCTCCAAGCTCTCGGCTTTGACGTAACTGTGGTCAGGCAGCAGCATGGCGATGAATTCCCCGGCTCGGCAGCAGATGCAAGTAACCCATTTATCCTATAACCTGAGATTCGCCTTGAATAGCCGCCGGACCGGCCTGACCAAGTGTCAGATACCGCGCCCGCTGCAGGGTTTGCCACAAGACAGCGAGAAGCGGCGGGCGTTACATAAGGATAAGGAATGGCCACTGCTGCCGACGTGCACAAAGCCGTTACCCGGCTCGACGACTCCATGAGCATTTCTGACGATGCGGCGGAATTCATGACCCGGGCTGCGCCCTACCAGTTCAACCGCATGATAGAAGGCCTGGTCCGTGATGCCAAACGCATGAGTGTGACCTGTATCGATATTGAATTCCTGAAGGAAATTGAATTGTGGGAAGAATGAAATGAGCTATCCCTACCCCTGGATTCGTCCACCCTATCCGGACAAGGAACTGCCCCGCGGCGAACTTGAGCGACGCATCCAGGAAACCCTGATGATGGCCAACACCTGCGTGCTTGCAACACTCAGCAAAAAAGGTATGCCGGTCGCCAGCCCGGTGGAGTACTACAACGACGGCTTCGACGTGTACATGCTGCCGGACGCGGGTTCCCCCAAGCTTACGTACATGGAAAAGAATGCCGACGTATCGCTGGCCGTCCACAAGAACCACAATACGTGGGCACATGCGCGTGGCGTCCAGTATTTCGGCAAGGCAGAAGTGCTGCCGCCCCGGAGCCCCGGATGGAAGCGCGGGATGGAAGTTTTTCGCTGGCGCGTCTGGGCGGAGGAACTCGGGCAGGACCTCGACAAGCCGCCGGAACAGACGCTGGTGAAAGTCCGGCCGCAGCGAATCATGTATACCGATACGTACCTGTGGCGTGAGGGTTATGGCGCCCGACAAACCTGGCGAGCCGAATAGAGATCAATCCTGGCCAGCCGGAGTAATCCGGATTACCTGGCTGCCCGCCTTGTTCTCGAGCAACACGTACAGTTCGCCGTTGGGACCAAGTTCTATATCCCTGAAGCGGGCAAGATTTTCCAGCAGCATTTCGGTATGCACAACCTCGTTGTCGACAACTTCCATGCGTAACAAATCGGTCGCGCGCAATGTGCCGGCAATGATGTTGCCGTTCCACTTCGGGAACTCCGGGCTGTCGTAGAAAATAAAACTTGAAATTGCGACCGCCGGCGTCCAATCGACGACCGGGAACTCGGCATCTTCAGAGTCCAGCTCAAGGCCAAGCTTGTCTGCGACATCTACCGGTCTGCCGTCGTAGTTCACGCCGGAGGTAAATACCGGCCAGCCGAAGTTGCCGCCCTTAACGAGCCGGTTGAGTTCGTCGCCGCCGCGCGGCCCCATCTCGGTTTCCCAGTGATCTCCGGTCTTCGGATTGTATTCGAGCCCCTGGCTGCTGCGGTGGCCTAAAGTCCAGATGGTATCCAGGGTATTCGGGTCATCGATGAAAGGATTGTCGTCCGGGATACTGCCGTCGTCATTCACGCGATGAATCTTGCCGTACGGAAGGCTGAGGTCCTGCATACCCATGGTGTCCAGCACATCTTTCATGCCGACGCTGAAGTAGAGGTGGTTGTCGGCATCGAAACTCAGGCGGCCCGCGGCAGCCAGGTCTGAAGTATTTGTATAGGTTTCGATATCTGCTTTCCAGATGACCTCTTCATCGACCCACTGGCCATCTTTAATGCGGCCCCGGACGACATGGTTCATCGACACCGGCTGGCCGCCACGACGGCTGAATTCGTTGCAACCCGTGCAGCGATCGGTGTGGTGGATATAGACCCAGCCGTTTTCCTCATAATCCGGATGGATGGCAACATCCAGCATCCAGCCATTACCCCTCACCTGGCCCAGGAACATACCGGAGTCTGCATACACGGCTGGTGTGCCTTTAATCGGCTCCGACTGTTTTCCGTCGGCCGAAATAATGCTTAAGCCCCGCATCCGCTCCGACAGGAGTATGCGGCCGTCGGGCAACGGCTCGATAGAAAAAGGCATCGGGTCGAGGCCGTCGGCAATAATTTCTATACGGAAATTGTGCCGCTCACTTTTAACGGTTCCTTCCGGAATCAGCACCGCGATATCATCATTCTTTTCAAGAATCGTCGTGCCCTGCCTCTGCTCGGCAACATAGAGAGCGAGGTTCCATATCCGGCTTTCGCTCAGCGTCTCGGACCAGGCCGGCATGCCGCTCTCAGGAAAGCCGGTGGCGATACTGTTCGCAATTTCCTTAACACTGTCGCCGTGCTGCAGATCTACGCCGACCAGCGGCCCGCCAAGCGGGGCGCCCTGCAGGTCCTCACCGTGGCAGGCGCCGCAGTTTTCATTGAAATGCTTTATGAAACTGTCGCTCATCGGTATTTTGCCAATCTTTTCCCAATCAACCGTGCTTGCGTCGAAACCCTGCGCAAGAGCTGCCCCCGGAAATATGACCAGGCAAATAACCAGCAGTATCGGCAGGTTGCTCTTTACAGGAAGCATGGAAAATCCATTCGGTTTATCGGCTGAAGCGTCTTCTTATTTCTATAACGATAACTGTGGGAAGCAATATCCACCAGCCCAGGTTGAATGTCATCATAAACAGCATTTTGCAGTCATGCATGACAGAGGCCGTTTGTGCAATCCACAACGGCTCGTCGGGTACACTGAGCACTACTGCGACGAAGCCGATATTCTCCAACCAGTCGAACAGGACAGTTGTGTAGGCGGCCGCCACCAGCCACCAGAACCTCTGTTGCCACTTTTCGGCAAGAAAGGTCAGCAGCCAGGCACAGATGAACAGACTGGTGGTGAAGGAAACCAGGGGCCAAGCATAATCGAAAATCGACCAACCTATATAAAAAGAGACGGTTTCGGGCGAAAAAGAAGCAGCCTGGGCGAACATCTCCTCGGGTATCAACCGGCGCTGCATGTCCATAAAGGTCAGGCCACCCGTCATTTCGGCAAACTTGTCGACGGAGTAAAACAACCCGTACCAGGTTGTTGCGAGAGCGAGGACCAGCAGCGGCAGGAATACCCGCAGGTTAAGGTTGGCCTGTATCAGTTCCGCAATGCGCTTCACAACTCCCTACCTGGTAGCCTGTCACACTGGTTCAGTCGCCGGTCACATACCGCGCTGCGATTAATTCGAGCCCGGTCTGCAACTCTTCACTGGTCATCCAGAAGCCCCGCAACATCACCCCGGACGGATTCCGTAACGTGGCGTGATCCTGCAAGGGATTTTCCGCAACCAACACAAGATCGGCGTCGAGGCCTTCTTTTACCCGCCCGAAGGTGTCTTCTGCATCGAAAAAGACGGCCGGGTTTAGCGTACCCGTTGTCAGTGCTTCAGCTCGTGTCAGCCCGGCTTCTACCATCAGGTCGAGCTCATTGTGCAGGGAAAAACCTGGCACATTAAAAACCTGAGGTGCATCCGACCCGAGCAGCAAGCCGGCATCCTCGTCATGCAACGCCTTCACGAGGCGCTTTCTATAACTTAGAAAGCGTTGCGCATCCTCCGGATCGGTAATACTTTTCTGGTAAACGGTTGCGAGACCGACCCAGCTGCGCACTATTTTTGGCGGCATGTACTCGGCGCCGGTCAGGGGCCGGGATTCGTCATAGGGCCCCACAAAATTTTCTGCCAGCGTCAGCGTGGGCGCATTCCAGGTTCCAGCATCCCTTGTTGCGCGCGCCACGACCGCAATTTTGGATTCATCGACATGGGGCGTGTAAGGCGCGCCGAGCAAACCATCTTCAAGATCAGAAACGTCGGCAGCGTCACTCACCAGCGCGCGCAGATAAGAATCAAGATGATCGATGGTGGCCTGGCGAGCCTCCAGCGCACGCCACAGACCGATATCCGGTGCGACATGGCCCGCCACCGGAATATCATGCCTCTCCGCGGCTGCCACAACACCGTCGTAGGCGACTCGCGTCAATCCCATGTGCACTTTCAGAAAATCGTAACCGGCCGCAACCTGCTCATCGACGATCCCACCCGCCTCCTCAGGGGTCTTGATCCTTCTGCCCATAAAGCGAGGGCCGGATGTATACATGCGCGGCCCCAGTATTTGCCGGCTCGCAATCTGTTCACGCAGTTCCAGGTGTGATGGCTCGCCGCTCATGTTGCGGATGGTGGTTATGCCGTTGGTGACCCACAGGAACAATATGTCCTCAGCATACTCCCGGCCCAGTTTGGCGGGAGGAACGTGCGCATGCATTTCGGCGAGTCCCGGCAGCAGGTAGCGACCCTCTCCCTCGACAACCAGCGCATCCGAGGGCACCGAAACCTTATTCGCAGCACCGATCCGGGTGATCTTTGTGCCGGTCACGATGACGGTACGGGATTCATCGATGCTGTTGGTCTCCGGGCGCACCACGTTTACGTTCACGAATGCGGTGACACCGGTTTCCTCATCTGCAACCACCGGACTGGTAAACAATGCCGCCAGCAGGCACATGCAAAAAAATCTTCTATAAATTTTTCTATTCGTAATCACGTTAAAAACCTTCCTTGCCAGTCACGTCCCTGTAGAAATCGGCATAGTCATCGGGTACAGCGTTTTCTATCAAACTCTGAAAATACATCGTCGGCGACTGGAAGCCCTCGGCATAACAAATATAGCGCCACCCTTCGGGCTTGCGTCGCAGGACCGAAGTCGCACGCAACCTGCTGATGAACGGTTTGGGTGCAAACACGAGCTTCATCTCCGAGCTCATGTGGTAGGCCGCATAGGCGATATCGTCTGCGAGCCAGCGGGTGCTGACATCGGAGAATGTCACCCGGATGGCTTCGGTCACCTGTGCAGCACCCTCGGGATCCAGGTATTTCTCGAGTTGTTCGCGGCGCCTGAAAAAGTCTTTCTCTTCCGCCGCGAGGTAGAAGGGCCGCGCGTCGTCGGCGTCCCAAAGTGCCAGCCAGCGGTAGTAATCCTGCGAATTCCAGGCAGCCTCCGTCTCCCGCAGGAGCGCCTCTATTTCGCTTGTTAGCTGCGGGTCATCCACATTGTCAGTTTGCTGCTGCATTTCGCCCCCCTTGGTGCCGCCAGGCGAACCGAATCCAGATTGCTACAGCCGCGCCCGGATGGCCAGCTTGCATTGGCCCGACAAACCCTCTTAGTATTCATAAAATAAATAGTCATAATTAGACTAATGCTAAAAAAGCTTCTACTCCTCGGCCTGCTCAGAGACCAGCGTATGCATGGCTACGGCCTGATGGGCTACCTTAAGCTGCATGAAACCAGCGGTTCTGCTATCGGCAAGTCGAATGCCTATCGCCTGCTGCGCGTGATGGAAGACGAGGGGCTGATAAAGAGCTCCGCCGAAAAAGAAGGCAACAGACCCGAGCGGCACGTATACGAAGTAACGGCAAAGGGTGACGAGTATTTTCTCGACAATCTCCGGAAGACGCTGGCAACGGACACGACCTCCGACCAGCCCGGTATTTCGGTACTGGAATTTGTAGACTCTCTTGCTCCCGTTGTTGCCGCCGAACATTTAGCGATGCGGCGGGCACACGTGGCCACGCGGCACTCTGTACTCGCCGGGCTACCGGATGACGTCAAGGCATTTTTACCGGCACTCGGCCTGAAGCTGCGCATAACCGAAGTAGAACTCGAATGGCTCGATGCCAAGCTGGCAGAACTGGAGGCTCAGCTCAATGCTGAATCATCCGTAAACCAGCAACTGGGAACAGGATAATGAACGCGGACCAGGGCAATAGCCAAGGCAATGGTAAGCAATTTGCTTACGGTTACGGGCCGGCTATCGAAGGTCCGTACCTCGACCTCCGCACGGGCCGGGGTAACCAGCTCGCGTATGCGCGCATCCAGGGCAATATCAATTTTGGCGCACAGAAGTATTACTGGTTCAAAGGATCGGTCATGGCGAACCGTCCGGGAGAGAAGGTACAGGACCTGTTCGGCGCCGAAGGATTCGGCGTTATCCGGCTTAAGGAATTCGAGGACGGCGGTATACAAAGGATGGCCCGCCAGATCGGTCTTATAACCGACCTGCGATCGAGGGAAATACTGAACGAGTGGCACAACCCCTATATCGATGAAACGGTCGAGGTCGTGCATGTAGCGATGGAGCCCGTGCACTACAAGATCGAGGAGTTTTTCCCCACGCCACCCACCTACGGCACCGTGAACGGCGAGCCGCCGCCCAAAATTCCCTTTGTTCTGCCGTGGTACCAACACGGTGACTGGCTGGACATGCAGCTGAACCTGCACATGGCTTACCCGAATCCCCTGCAGCCGGACGAATGGCCCCGCGAGTCAGCGGGGGAAACCGCGATCGCTTCGGAGTTATTTACACACCATGTCAGGGCAGATGACATGCAAAACCCGGATATCACCTCGCTCGACTACGTGGGAAGCTGGTCGCGGGTTACCCCCTGGTTACCGTGGATGTTAATGGGTCAGCAAGCAGGGCACTGCAGCTACGTCGCTTTCATGGGTACCTGCGGTCATCCCGCGGACGTGCTGAGTAAACCGGTTATGGATTACGCGGAAAAGCACTACGGTCGGTATTTCGATGCCCCCGAGAGTGTCGACGGACCGAGCCTTTCAGACCTGCAGCACTATGCGAAGGACCGCAAACCTGCCCGCTAAGAGTTAACAACAAAAACGAGATGCCATCATGATAGACCTGTATTTCTGGCCCACGCCAAACGGATGGAAAATTTCCATCATGCTCGAGGAGTGCGGCCTGCCGTATAACGTTGTGAAAACCGATATCGGACGTGGCGACCAGTTCACGCCCGAGTTCATCGAAATAGGTCCGAACAACAAGATCCCGGTGATTGTCGATCACGACGGTCCCGACGGGCCGATATCAATATTTGAATCAGGTGCGATCCTTATCTACCTGGCGGAAAAATCGGGCCAGTTCATGCCAAGTGATCCGAAGGGTCGCAACGAAGTTTTGCAGTGGTTGTTCTGGCAGGTCGGCAACATCGGACCAATGGCGGGCCAGTTCGGTTACTTCCGCAACTACTCGGAAGAAAAAATTGAACATGCAATTCAACGTTATGCGAAGGAATACGATCGCTGCCTGGGCGTTATGAACCATCGACTGGAAGACCGGGAGTATCTCGCCGGCGATTATTCGATCGCGGACATGGCCACGATTCCGTGGACACGCTCCTACGACCGGCTGGGCGTTGATATAACTCCGTTCCCCAACGTGAAACGCTGGGTTGACGCGATCGGTAAAAGACCGGCGCTGACGAAGGCCTACGAGATCGGCCTGGATTGGTTCCGAAATAAGGGTATGCCGGACAAGGAAAGCCGCAAGCATTTGTTTAACCAGAGCGCGGACAGCGTCGACCAGGCGATCGACAAGGCTGCGGACGCCTGACAGAGGAGATACGATCATGTTTATTAATTTCTGGTATGTAGCGGAGCGGAGTGAGAGCGTTACCGACAAACCGGTAGCCGTACGCATGCTGGGCCAGGACTTTGTTCTGTTCCGGGATTCGGCAGGCGAGGTGCATTGCCTGAGCAACATTTGCACACATCGCGGCGGCGCACTGGCGGGCGGTCAGATGGTCGATGACTGTGTGGAGTGTCCCTATCACGGCTGGCAGTTCGACGGGGATGGCAACTGCACACGTATCCCGTCGCTCGGCGTCAACGGAAAAATCCCCAAGCGTACGCGGGTGGATTCATACCCCACACAGGAACGTTACGGCCTGGTCTTTGCATTTTTGGGCGACCTGCCGGAAGAAGAACGGCCGCCGATCATGGAATGCAAGGAGTGGGGCCAGGAAGGCTGGCGCGCCACGTCTTTGGTTTTTGACTGGGATTACGATTACAAGCGTTCTGTCGAAAACGCGCTCGATCCGGCGCATAACGAATTTACGCATTCGACGCATATAGACAGGAAGAAAGACAAGCCGTTCCAGGTCCCGGATCTTGAACTGATTAACACCGACTGGGGCACGGGTTTTCATATTGAAATGCCGGCACCGGCCATGTATGAGGAGAAAATGGCTGACACGGCCAACCTTCATGAGCCAAGCATTTTTCATATACGTGCGGGTTACCATGGGGTATCGAGCTTCTGGACGTACATCGAGCCGACACCCAAGTTCATCCGCAGGCAACATTTCTATGAAACGCCGATTGAACGGGGCAAGACCCGGATTTTCGCCATAGACATGCGCAATGCCATGCTGGATCCTGACGACGACAAACGCATGATTTACATGGACACACTTGTGGCTAACGAGGATGGTGACGTGCTACTCGATGTCCGGCCGGTGTTACAGCCGCTCAACAATATCAAGGAAAATTTTGTTCCTGCCGACAAGCATATTGCTCACTACCGCGAGAACATTAGGGAATGGGAAGCAATGGGCTGGCGTATCGACCAGGACGAGGTTGAACGCAACGAACATCAGGTTGCCTATGCTATACCCTGCCCTGACCGGCGCAACTCGAAGAACTGGACGCTGGACCCGGTGCCTCTTATATCGGCAACAACCGGTGGCGCTGAAGTAAAGATAGCGAGTGCCAACTAAAACCGGGCTTGAACCCGGACGAGAACAGGAATAACGAAGGGGAAACTACATGAGCGACGACTGGCGATATCACAAAATCACCCGCGAGACTGCGGAAACTTACAAGGTACCGAGCGGTGAAATAACCTATTTTCTTTCCACCGCGGCGGAAACAGATGGCAAGATCACCGTATTTGACGCGTACTTTCCCAAAGGCAGCGGCGTCCCCTGGCATATACACAAAATAGATGAGGAATTATTTTTTGTTACCTCGGGAAAATACAAGATCGGCGTTGCGGACGAAGAATTCGAACTGGGAGTCGGCGAGATGGCGATTGCGGGCATCGATGTGCCACGCATGTTCGAAGCGATTACTGATGATGCGTGGATAATTGTTATTAATTCGCCCGCAGGACCAGCAGAAAATTTCATTCGCTATATGCAGAACCTGGATCTGAAAGGACCTCCCGGCCCGGAAGTATTCGAGCACTGTGAGAAGGAGTTTGGGGTTGTTTTCGGTAAAGGGAACGTGTCCTGGTAGAAAAATCCCCAGGCGGCACAGCGCGAGTATCCGCGCAGGGATGGAATTTGCGTGTATTCGGGCACGCTATTAATACGTCGCGTAGCGACTCAGATAGGCCGTAGGCCAGAAATGAGCGACGAGCACAAGGATGTGCGGGAGTGGACTTTTTTGCCGGCTCTCGCCTGAGAATCTTTCTGCGATACGTAGGTAGAGTAATGCGAAGAAGCTGTAGTCCGGTCGTTATCATTCTGGCCCTTGCCATTTTTGGTATATCCGGCTGTGCAACAACAACCGAAGTAGGCCAGGCGAATTTCGATACCACTGCGCCCACGGTGTTTATCGCGGGTTCCAGCCGTGGCCTCGGGCTGGAGTTTGCCCGCCAGTACGCAGCCAGGGGCTGGAACGTCATTGCCACCGCGCGCCGGCCCGAAGCATCTGAAGGTTTGCAGGCGCTGGTCACAGAACATCCGAATGTCGTCCTCGATATCATGGATGTCACGAAGCAGGCAGATGTAGAACGCGTTGCCGCACGGTTCAGCGGCCAACCGATCGATGTATTGATAAACAGCGCCGGCATCTGGGGCGACCTGCAGGCGCAAACCTTCGGCACGCTGGACTACGATGCCTACCAATGGATCTACGAGGTTAATGCACTCGGACCGCTTAGAGTGACCGAAGCGCTGATCGAGAATGTCAAAGCCAGCGAACAGAAAAAGGTAATTACGCTCGGTGGCGGGATGGGCACGCGCCGCACGGTTGAGCAGGCGCCTGGCGGTCACTACTGGTATCGTATGTCCCGCGCGGCAAACCTGATTTCGATGGCGATAGTGCAGAGAGAGAACAAGAAGCAGGGCATAATCATCGGGATTATTTCACCGGGTAAGGTTGACACACGGATGCTCGCGGACTCAGGATGGCCGGCACATTTCAAAAAGCTTAGCGCTAAAGACAGCGCCGGGTACGTCATTGAACAGATTGCTCAGCTCACACCCGAGAAAGGTGGTGAGTTAATCAACTATGATGGGAACGTTATTGGCTGGTAACTCGTCATGCCTGACAACATACTACTGTTCGGTGGTACCGGAAGAACGGGACTGGAGATCGCGAAGCTGCTCGCCGCGCGCGGCGACCGTGTGACCGCAGTTGTGAGGCCCGGCTCCGATTCTGCGGAGCTCGAAACGGTTGGCGTAAGCCTGCTTACTGGCAACCCACTGGAACAGGGCCCGGTGCAACAAGCTTTCGGATCCGATACTTATAAAGCCGTCATCAGCACGCTGGGTCACCGGCAGGGCGAGCCGGGGCCGCGCGCGGACCTGGCGGGTACCGAACTGATTGTCGATGCGGCCGTGCAGTATGGCGTTACCAGAATGCTCATGGTCACGATGATCGGTACCGGGGACAGCATTGGCGCGGTCTCTGACAAGGTCATCGAATTCCTCGGGGACGCAATCGAAGCCAAAACAGCAGCCGAAGCATTGTTGAAAGACAGCGGTCTCGATTACACGATACTCCGACCAGGCGGATTATCCGGTGATGCGGCCACCGGTACGGGTGAGAAAACACTCGATCACGGAGTGATGGGCGTAATCACCGCGGCAGATCTCGCCCGCCTGGTTGTCGAATGCCTGGATGATGACGACACGATCGGCCAGACCTATCACACCGTTGATCTGGAAATTAAACAACCGGCGCCCTTACAACGCGGCGAAGATTTACCGGCAAAGAAATAGAACTCAAGAACACTATCTATCGAGGAAAGCAATGATTCAACCGTGGACGGCAACCTGTGTACAGGTTTTGAACCATACCGTTAATCACGTGCAGACACGTGAGGAAGCGATGGAGATAGTGAACCGCAGTCTCGACCGTTGGGAGATACTGATCCTCGGGGGGATCGCGCCGGGACAGGCGCGTCCCAACAACCCGAACAACCTGCTGCTTTTCCCTGAGTTTGCCTTGACCGGTTTTCCGATTCTGGAAAGCACGGATGAGTGGATAGAAAAAGCCTGTTTCGATATTCCAGGCCCGCAAACCGAGCGACTGCAGTCGATGGCACAGAAATATAAGCTGTTCATCGCGGCCAACTCTTACGAACGTGACGAAGCCTGGCCAGGTATCTATTTCAACTGTTCGTACCTGATCGACCCGTCAGGCGAGATTATCCTGAAGTATCGCCGCATTAATACGCTGCACTCGGTATCGCCGCACGACCTGATGGACAAGTACCTCGATATGTACGGCATTGAAGGCACCTTCCCGGTTGCCGACTGCGAACTGGGTAAGATCGCGATGATGCCCTGCGCCGAAATCATGTATCCGGAAGCCGCGCGCGCGTTCATGATGCGCGGTGCCGAAGTCATCCTGCACCCGACCAGTGACAGCGGCGCGATGGACCTGTGGGCGTGGGAATCTGCCAAGAAAGTCCGGGCCGCCGAGAATATGCTATTCCTGGTGTCCTGCAACGCCGGCGGTTCCGTGGGCGGAGCGATCCCGGGTAATTTCAACATGGGTCACTCGAAAATTTTTGATTTTAATGGCCGCCTGCTCGGGGAATCAGGCGGCCCCGGCGAAACCGTGCTTCCGTCGGCAACGATTGATATCGAGGAGTTGAGACGAGAACGGACCGACTGCATGGCCTACAACCGGATACTAAGCCAGCGCCACGATATTTACAGGGGGGTTTACGACGCTGCACAGTTTATTGCGCCCAACGCCTACCTTGAGAATCGCATGCCTTCACGCAAGGCATCGGTTGACCTGTTAAAAGGCAGCCTGAAAAATGCCACGAAACGCGGCAGCATAACGCCGCCGGAATAAGTGGAGAATAAAATGCCCAATACTAAATCTGCAATCGAAAGCCTCATGGGCGAGCGAGGCCGGTTGCGCACTGCTCACGAAATGCTGAAAGCAGCATTGGATACCGACACGCGCGACTATTCGTTTGTCCCCTTCTATGTTGCTGTCGCCAACTACATGGAAGCATCTATGGGCCGGCTTAATGAGCAGGATATAAAAATGCTCGGCCGGCTTAGAGAGAAACTTGGCAACGCTACCCCGGAGGAGGAGGAAATCATTGCCGAAGTACACCGGCGGCTCGATGGTAATCGTGAGCATCTGAAAAAATTTCTGGCCTGCAGGACAGCCCTGGCGTCCAACCAAAATGATGATGAAACTATTGCTGATTATGAGGAAACGAGTCACGCTTACGTCGATTACATCCACAACCGGATGGGGCACCATGCACCGAGTACCGACATTGCGCGAAGACTATTTGATGAATCCGACTGGATCGATATTGCGGATATAGATGAAGAATATTTTGTAAAAGAAAAAGAACTCTATAAGGAACTGCTTAAGACGCGCCCGGAGAGCGTACCGCTCGGCATGGCCGCCGAGGAGTACGTCGAACAGTATCGGAGCGACAGAGGCTAAGCGTTCGCCTTATTCTCCACAGGCAGCGGCTGCAAACAGCTGTCTATAAGATGCCGGGAGTCGTGTTACCCCTTCAACGATACCTACGACTCCCTCTTCAACCAGGTTGATGTATTCCCAGACCACTTCGCTATCCTGATTTACTTCAAACGCCCGCCCATTCATTGAATCAGTAATCAGCATATGGCCATTATCCAGCAACTGTTGTTTACCCAGGATATAAGTATAAAAAGGATCCTGTTTGGTTCCCTCATACAGAACTGATAATTGATTGCTGGATGCGTCGAGCATTAGTATCCGGCTTTGCTGGCCAAAACGCTCGGGACCAATATTATTATTGTCGAACAACATTATTGAATTGCCGTCAATAAAATCAGGATCATGCTGGCGCGTGAAGCCGCCAATTTTTAACAATTTTATTCTATGTGTGACCTGATCAAAGACTATGACACTATTTATATTCCTCAGCGAGATCAGCACATCACCATGCTTGAAAAAACCCTCTTGCATGCTGTTGGGGAAAACTTCCACATCATTGAGGTGCAGGCTATCGCCGGAAATGGTATTGGATAAAGGCGATGCCCGCATATGCAGGAGCGCTCGATAGCCATTGTCCCGCAGTAGATCAAATACTGAAATATCCTCAAGAATTTCACCTTCCTGTGAAACCTTGATAATAGTTTGCTCACGAATTGGTACCATGTGGGCGGGGTAGTCGGGCATGGGCTTCAGATTCGTTTTCAGCCCCGGCAACCAGATATAACCATCATCATCGATATGGATCGCATGATGTGTTTGATACGGCAACCGCCACCTGATTTCACCGCACAGACCCATGCGTACGGTACCCTGCTTTTCAAAATTGAACAGGATATCTCCATCGGGCAGCAACCAGGTACCATGCAGATGGGTGCCCGGACGCGTTTTGGGCACGGCATCAGGCGGTAAATGATCTGCATCTGCCCAGATATCAAACCAGTCTACCGGCCATTCATGAACCAGTTCCCCTACCATATCGACAACCTTCAATAACAAACGGTTATCAGACCCCATTCCGCTAACAAGGTTAAGGCCATCCGGTCGCTCACCCCTGGGTGCATAGGCCTTCTCTGTGCGTGTGGTTGGCTGGAAATACCATGACCTGTTTCCCGGCGCTCGATCAACCATCCATTGCACTGCCTCTTCTACCTGTTCGACAGCTGCGTAGGGAAACAACCTATAACGCACAACCATGACGCCATAGACAAAGGCCAGCAAAAACCCTGCCAATAGCAATACCACCAGCGCAATAGCTACAGGATTCGGTATTCTTATATTCAAGCTTTTATTAGTGCCTGCAAAGTTTGACTGACATCATGGGCAGATGCCCAATTCTGTGCAGCGGGATGAAAGTATAAAGTCTGCATTACAAACAACGGTGGGTGCAAGCTGGCAGCATAATATAGGGCCTCGGGATCGATCCTTTTCCGTCCTGCACTAATCTGCTAGCGTTCGGTCAAAGGCGGCAATACAGGCTACTGCTGGAAATACAAAATGGATTATCACTTGAAACCGGCAACTTATCGCAAGACATCGCCATGTCTGGCCACCCATGGCGGGGAGTTGCCCTTGTGAATCCTGTAACAATTCTGCGCCGTGCACTGATCGTTCTATTTGCACTTTTGCTTGCTTCCGAAGTGATACTGGCGCTGCAGTGGCGCCTGTTACAGGATGCGCCGCTTCTCCATTATGTTGCCTGGCTGGCTAACGAGCACGACTACGTTGTGTATCGCGATATATTCGAAACCAGCATGCCGGGGACTTTCCTGGTTCACATGCTTATTGGCCGGCTCTTTGGCTACGGTGACCTGGCCTTCCGCCTGGTCGATCTGGCCTGGCTTGCTGGTCTGATGGCTGTGAGCTGGTTACTGATACGCCGTATTAACCCGGTTGTCGCCTGGGCAGCCACCCTGGGCTTTGCCATCGCTTACATTGCTTACGGTCCGGGGATGACCATGCAGCGAGACTACCTGGGCCTGTTGCCCATAGCTACCGCCATGCTGGTCGCTGCCGGGTCGCGTTACGGTAGCGGCACGCGTGCAGTACTCGTAGGTGGCTTGTTCGCTGCCGCTGTTACCCTGAAACCGCATCTCGGTCTGGGCCTGCCCTTCGTGCTTATTTACATGACGGTCTGTGAAAACGAAGACTGGAAGAACGATTACGGCCCAGCGCTCAAATCGCTGCTCAGGATCGGATTATCTGCTTCCGCCGGATTTCTGCCGGTACTTTCATTGCCACTTTTATGGCTTTGGTCAACAGGGGGATTGGAGGCATTCTGGGAAATGGCCACCCTTTATCTACCCCTGCATGTGGATATGACTGGTGCAATCGAAACGGTGACACCCGAACAACACTTAGACTATACGGTAAGAAAATATATACACGGTATTCGTTTCTATGCGCCGCCCGCGATACTGGGTGTTCTTATCACACTCCGCTTCGGCGGACTGGACCGGGATCAACGCCGGCTTGTCTACCTGTTCGCGTGGCTCGTCTTCGCATACAGCATTTATGTTGTTCTTGGTGGCAAGTTCTGGGTTTATCACTGGATCCCATTTCGTTACATGGCAACGGTCTGTACCGCACTCATGCTGGTGCCATTAGTGCAGCTAAAGAGGCGCATGTTAATCGAAAGTACTTTTATCATTTTATTTATGGCCATTCTCATCGTCTGGGTGTCGCTCTGGGGATACGTCAAACAAACCCTCAGGTTCCCATACAGTTTTGTGCACCAGGTAAGCGGCCTGCCTCCGCCTCCGCCCAAGAATGGCGTGGTCGATGAAATTGCCAACTTCCTTGTTGCCGCAAAACTGGGACCCGATGAGAAAGTACAGCCTCTTGACTGGACGGACGGTGCCGTACACGCGATGCTGATCGCGGAAGTTCTGCCGGCAACACGCTATATATATGACTACTATTTTTATCACTACTTATCAGATCCCTACATCCAGAATATCCGCCAGGAATACATTACCGGGCTTCAGGCAAACCCACCCCGTTACATGATCGATATAACGAATAAGCTCAAGCCCACCGGGCTTGATACGACTGATACCTTCCCGGAGCTGGTAGAGATTATTGAAAGCCAATACCGGGTTGCGCAGAAAGGAACTAACTACCGGATACTGGAACGTATAGCGGACTAAACCGGGCCTGACCCAGCCAACTCTTCACCAGTCCAGTTCTCGGCCTCCTCAATGCTTGCCCGGTAAGGCTTCAGGCCCAGCGTCAAAAGACACAACGACGGAATCGCGACCAGGGCCGTCATCAGTGCAAGTGAATCATTGATACGCTCCGGCGCGCCGAATACATAATCGGTCAGCAGGGCAACCATTGTCGCACCGAGGCCCAGTCCGAACACATTTGTGATCAACAGGAATACTGCGGATACCTGCGCGCGCATCTCGTTCGGCGTAATAAGCTGAAACGCCGCAACGTTGGTGCCCTGCGGGAAAGTCAGAAAAAAGACGAGTACCGTAATCAATGTCAACGAAAGGTCCAGGTCCCCGGCCAGCGGCGCGGCGATTCCACAGGGGATCGCCACCCACAACGAGTGGACGGCTGTGCGCAACGGTGCATCAACCCGCCCCCGCTTCGCAAGCCACGTGCACCAGAAACTGCCTGCCAGTACACCGGCGACGCCGCCGATGGTCGCGACCGGGCCGAACAGCCTGCCCACCTCGCCGGCGTCCAGTCCGTGGGTGCGCATAAAAAAGACGGCAATCCAGCCAAGATAGCCGAGCGTAAACATCGCGCTCAACGACATACCGCTCAGCAAAGTGCCATAGGTTGTCCAATGATCGCGCGCGAACGCCAGCACCGCGCGGAGTGACAACTGGTTATCATTTTGCGATTCCTGCATCAGGCCGGTGCGTTTAGGCTCGCGCAGGGTCAGCAGTGCCCAGAGCGCGAGCGCAATGCCGGGTATACCCGTAATCAGGAAAACGAGTTGCCATGATCGAATCTCTCCCAGAAGCGGAAACTCCACCACCCCCACACTCTCTGCATAGGACGCGATCATGCCGCCCACGACGAACGCAAGCCCGGAACCGATCGGCGCACCCAGCATCATTACCGCATAGGCGCGCGGGAGTTTCTTCCGGGGAAAATAGTCACTGATCATCGAGTACGCTGACGGCATCAGTGTGGCTTCACCGATGCCAAGACCGACGCGTGCGAGAAAAAGTTGAGCATAGGTCTGAGCGAGACCGCACAGACTCGCCATGATGCTCCAGAAGGTTGCGCCAATGCCGATAATCCAGCGACGTGAGCGGCGGTCCGCGAGCCGGCCCATCGGTATCCCGATCACGCTGTAGAAGAGCGCGAAAGCGAGACCGGACAGCAGGCTGACCTGGGTGTCGGTTACGTCAAGGTCTGCCTTCAGCGGATCGATTACCAGGGAAATAATTGTGCGGTCGAGAAAGGACACTATGTACAAGAGTGTCAGCATAAATACCACGTACCAGGAATAAGCTGCTGACGAATACGCTGCTGGTTGCGTGGGTGAATTTCCTGCCATTGCTTCCTTCCGATCCACTTGCCCTGCACAGACTAACCTATACGCGGACGTGACGCGCCGCGGCCAACACCCGGCCAGCACCGGTTTGATACGATGAGGCCCTTCAAACGGAGGGCTGTAACGCCATGTATATCAACTTCTGGTACCCCATCTGTACAAGTGAAGAACTGGTTTCAGAAAAACCATTGCGTTCTCGACTGCTTGGTCTGACTTTTGTGGCCTTCCGCGACACTGACGGCAAGGCGCACGTACTTCACGACATCTGCGTCCATAGGGGCGGATCACTGGGAATGGGAAAGGTAATTGACGATTGCGTCGAGTGCCCTTACCACGGCTGGCAATTTGCCGGAGATGGTAAGTGCGTGCTGATACCATCACTCGGATCTGATGATAAACCACCCGCTCGTGCAAAGGTAGACACTTATCCGGTCGAGGAAAAATACGGCATTGTGTTCGCCTTTCTCGGTGACCTGCCGGAAGCGGAACGCCCGCCACTTTACGAGATTGAAGAATACGAAGACCCGGCATGGCGCAAACACGAGTTGGTTGTCATGGAGGTTAATTGTTTCTATGAGCGGTCGATGGAGAACGGCATCGATCCCCAGCATAATGAGTTCGTGCATCCCGTGCAGGGCAACCCGACACCTATACCCGGCTCGGTCAAGCACCCGGTTAGCGAGTGGGGCTCGGGAGTTACCAGCAAGTACACGGAATTAAGCACCAAGCAATCCGAGAACGATGGCATGAAGAGTGATCCGGCGGAACTTAATGCCGGCACCTGGTACCACGGCCCGAATACCCTGATTACCTGGATAACCTTCAAGAAAAATACCAGCCTGCACCAGTACTTTTTCGAGGCGCCGATCGATGGCAACAACACGAAAATCTACTTCGTGAATATGCGGAGTTTCAGGTTAGAGCCGAAATATGACGACAGTGTTCGTCAGGCTAACCTGAATGTAATAAGCGAAGATATAGGCGTCCTCGAAACCCTGTACCCCGTCAGGACGCCCGAAACCCGCACCAAGGAGGTAATGACCGAAGGCGACAGAGCGATAGTGCGCTATCGCGATCACCTCGATGAATGGACGGCCAATGGCTGGCGCCTTGACTGGAATGCGATGCGGGAGAATGAGGGCGACGTAGCTTACGTGATTCCCTGTCCGGATCGGCGCAATTCGGGAAACTGGGTGCTGGACGAGGTTCCACTAAAACAGGTAGCGTCTGAATCTGTAGAAAGCGCGGCCTGAAGCTGGTTTATGTTTTAACGCATCGCTCGCAGCTTGTCTGCGAGTTCGCGATATTGTTGCGTATCGCTCTCCAGAGCCTTCTCGTCGAGCCAGGCACAAACTTCACTGTCAACGGCTGCAATCACCTTCGCTCCTTCAGGCAGCAGGTTAAGTGTGCCTTCGGCGCTGACAAATCCCCGCTCGCGTAACCTGTCGAGCGATTCATCCGCGCCGGTCCCCATGCCGCCCGCAATACGCGTGAGCAGGCTGTAGCCGGCATAGTCCAGGTTTTGCGATCGGGCGGCTGCATCAATGCGCTGGCGAAGTAATTCACCAAAATTATCCGCTTCTTCGAGTAACTCTTTAAGGGCGGCGCCTGCTATCGTTCCAGGATGGCTTGAACATGCAGTCACGGCAATCCCGGGCTAAGCCAGATTGTTAAGCGGCTTTCGTATACTTCTCGAAATCGACAGTCGAGTCACCATATGTCTGGTTAGGCACCGATTCCGGTGCGCGGTGATTAAGCTGCCCGTAACCGCCAACCATCTGAACCGGTTTCAAAAGACCCGCTGTTGGAATTACCGAGTTAAAGTTTTTCCGGTCACGGAACAGCATCGGATCCCAGCCGTGATACATGAACATCTGTTTCGGCTGCATGCTCGAACTCACGTGCGCCATGGCCACGAAATCACCGAGACCGTTAAAGACACGAATCAGATCGCCGTCTTCGACACCGCGCGACGCCGCATCGTCGGGGTTCACATAGATATCCGGCTCGCCGCGCTGCAGGCTCAAAAGCAACGAGTCGTCACGCCACAGGCTATGGACCCCGTGCCGCGCATGACCCATGGTCAGGCGTATGTCATAGCCAGGGTTTGACAGCGGCGATTTATACATTGGCAATTGCTCGCCTTCTGCGAGAAAAGTTGCTTCATCGAGGTAAAACTGCTGTCGACCGGTAATGGTTTTATAGGGCTTCTTATTTTTTGTACTGGCCAGCGTTCGATAACTGAATGGTGACGCCGGCCCGAACTGTACATCGTCGCAATCGTCGCCGCGCATCATGCCCTGTCTCGCGAGCTCATCAAATTTGACTTTCGGCGCACCCAGTGAATTTTCCAGGAGATACTCAACGGCATCAGAATCCTGCATCAGCCGGCCACCCATCGTGTATTGCTCGTAAGCCAGACTGTAGTCGCGTGGCAACGGGTTGCCGAACAGCGTGTCCTGGATTGGCCCCAGGTTGCGTGCCAAAGCGATCTGGCTAATACGTTGACAGAGCCTGGCCATGATGTCCCAGTCGCTGAGCGATTCACCAACCGGAGATACCGCCTGGTCCATCACCTGTAAGTATGGCGTACGTCCCTCCAGCGTGATGTCACGCTTCTCGTACTGATGCGCGACAGGTAACACGTAATCGGAATACATGGCCGATACACTCATGTCGGGCGTCATTGCAACGAGCGTTTTAACTTTCGACATCGCGCTTTCATAAAAACGCTCGCCGGAAGCGCGCCAGTTCATCGGGTTGTGGCCTGCCAGTATCGCCATGTTCCACGGCTTGGCACCGAAATCCGGCAACCAGTGATTTTTAAGTGCTTTCTGGTAATGTTTATCAATATGCTCGGCCATTTCCTCACCATACATGGCGGCATTCAGCTCCTTGCCATTGGCCTTGGCATAATCCCAGATGGCCAGTGAAGCGATACGCAGCCGCGGACCCATGCCATCGAACACCAATTTGAACAGGCCGTCAGGCCGCGGAAGGTTGGTCGTCTGCACACCGCCGCCCGCGCGTCCGGTGTTTGCAGTCAATGCTGACATCAGGAGCCATGCGCGGTTCAGCAGGTCGCCATGTAACCATTTATTCACTCGATAGCCCGCATAAATCATCCCCGGGGGCGATGCTGCAAACTTGCGTGCGACCTGGCGGATTACGTCAGCACTGATTCCAGTCTCGTCGGCAACATTTTCCGGCCGGTAACGATTGGCAGTTTCGCGGGCCAGTTCGAACACGGTGGTGACTTCAACAGGTCCTTCCCTGGTTTCAATCGTCCAGCTGCCTTCAAGCGCGGGTTTCAGATCGCCGAGTTCAAGGTTCTCCTCCACGGGGGAAAACTCGGGATTGTACATATCATCGTACCGGGTCGACGTTGCCGGCGCTTTGGCAACAGAATCCGTCGCTTCATCCCAAACAAAGAAACCATGCTCACCGACACCCATCTCCGTTGCGCGCAGAAAGCGCTGATTGTCCTTGCGCACCAGGAACGGCAGGTCGGTCTGTTCGCGAATGTAATCCCATTCGATTTTGCCGTCTTCAAAAATTACCTGCACCATTGCCATGGCGAGCGCCAGGTCGGTGCCAGGTTTTACATTCAGCCACTTCGAAGCATGGATAGCACTGGCATTGAACTCGGGTGAGATAACGATGACCTCGGTGCCGTTATATTTTGCTTCCCAGAAAAAGTGTGCGTCCGGAATACGTGTCGCAGCCGGGTTACATGCCCAAACGAGACAGGTGCGTGACTTGTAGATTGCCGCCATGCTGTCACCTGGCAATGGGTGGCCGATAGTCTGCTGGGCACCCAGGGGCAAATCGCCGACACCCGCAAAGGTTTCAGGCACGGTTATGCCGGTAATATTGGCAAAGCGGAACAAACCGGAAAAGGTTGCACGCTTCAGGATCATGGCGGTACCCATTGCCATGGTGATCGTCTCCGGCCCGTCTTCGGCCGCGTAATCCACGATTTTACCGGCAACCTCTTCGATAGCCTGGGCCCAGGTAATGCGCTGCCACTTACCTTCGCCACGTTCGCCCGCTCGTTTCATCGGATACAGCGCACGTTGCTGGCCGTACATGTGCTTAGCCTGCCGCAAACCCTTTTGACAACCGCGTGGCCCGTAATCCGGAGTATCCTCGCCGGATGCGCCGTATTCTCCCTGCTGCTCTTCGCGCCAGACGATGCCGTTACGCACGTAAATATTGAAAGCGCAATGGCCGGTACAGTTAATGCCGCGGCTGCCACGCACGACCCGATCCCAGGTCCACTTATTACGGGCGATGTCTTCCCACCGCCGGTAAGTTCCGCCTTCATGGCTTGCAGCGCCCGCTGCGCCGTACTTGAGAGATAGCGCCAACGCGCCGCTACCTGCTAGGAAAGTTCTCCGGTCGGTCGAGAGTGAGCTCATTCAGGGGGTCTCCGCGGGAGTATCCATAATTTCTGATTAGTGCAGAAAATACACCATCCGGGCAGGCAGTGTAAGCATCCGCGCGCAGCGGGCCTCAGAGCAAACCCGCGTCTGTCAGCCGCTGGAGAATATTGTCCTGGCGCTCGCGAAACCAGTCGCGATCCGGCGGTTCCTGCACTTTCCCGTCACGCAGCAAACCGTTGCCGGTGCGGATGGGATAGGTCGAATACATCAGCGCGTAGATATCGGTAGGCTGGCGCGACAACAGGTTGGCCATCCCGATGCGGCGGCGCTGCTCACGCTGCGCATTAATATCGATTACGGCGTGTGCCAGCATACTCTCGCCACCTTCGGCTGCGGCAGCCATCGTGTCGCCATGGTAGTCAACAACTTTTGACATGCCGCTGCAGGTATACGCAGGTATTGGAATGTCATCGATCGACGAGGTGTTGGCCGAAATAATATAGATGGCATTCTCGATGGCGCGCGCCTTACGGCATGCCTCGCGGTCGGTGGTCTTGGGACTGCCGGGTTCGCTCGTCGGGTGGATCAGTACTTCGGCGCCGCGCAGCACATTGGCGCGTACCAGCTCCGGCCACATGATCTCTTCCGAGGCGATGCAGGCCAGATTACCTATTTCGGTCTTCGCAACCGGGAACACACCCTCGATTCCGTAGATATCGAGGTACTTGTCCCAGATATCATGCGGTGTCACTTCAAAGCTGGATGACAGCCGGCGATAACGAAGAATGACGTCGCCATTCGGGCCGATGATGAAACAGGTCTGGAAATACAGTTCCGGAAAATTTGGGTCGATTTCGTAAACATTGCCCGACAGATAGATATTATTTTTCTGGGCGAGTTCCCCGAGGAATTCATACTCCGGGCTGTCATAGTCAATCGCGGCTTTGGCTCGCCATTCTTCATGACTGTTGCCCAGCGGGAACCCGGTGAGAAAGTACTCCGGCAAAACAACCAGCCGCACGGTGCTGCCGTTATGGAAGTGCACAAACTGGACGTTGGTGGTCACGTAGGCAGCGATGCGCTCCAGCGACGCCATGCGCACTTTTGCTGCCGCTTCAGCATCAGGACAGAGATTCACCGTCTTGCAGGCGATCTGCAGTGCGGTGGCCGTGTAGATGGGAACCGTCTCGGTCGTGTCTGACATGCTGCATTCTCTTTATTTAGCCGGGCGCACAGGAATGGCGCGACCTTTTAGTCAAGTCTGGCCAATATTGAGAGACCTGCTCAAGCACTAAAGCAGGTGTGCTTTACCAGATGGTCACGCCTGTATAATTCCCCGGTTCTTTGCTACCGGGAAACTCACTTGAGCGGTTTCAGCGACATAAAAACAGCACTGGATGAACGTGAGCAGCGGGGGCTCTACCGCCGCCGCCGGACTGTTGCCTCGGCGCAGGGACGAGAGCTGGTGGTCAACGGCAAGCAACTCCTGAATTTTTGCAGCAACGACTATCTCGGCCTCGCCAACGACGAACGCGTCCGGGCTGCATTCAAACAGGGCATCGATGATTGGGGCGCCGGCAGCGGCGCGGCGCATCTCGTTAGCGGGCACACATCTGCCCATCACGAGCTTGAAGCCGCGTTAGCGGATTTCACCGGCCGACCCTGCGCCCTGCTGTTTACGAGTGGCTATGCGGCCAACCTGGGTACTATAGATGCGCTCGTAGGCAACGGCGATCACGTTCTGGAAGACCGGCTGAACCATGCCTCGCTGCTCGACGGCGGCCTCATCAGCGGCGCACGTTTCCAGCGTTACCGGCATCGCGACACCGAAGACCTGGCGGGCAAACTCGAGCAACTTAAACCTGCTGACAAGCGCGTACTGGTGGTCAGCGACGGAACTTTCAGCATGGACGGCACAACCTGCGATATCACCGCGACGGCAGAGGTCACCCGCAAGCACGGTGCATGGTTCATGGTCGACGAAGCACACAGCCTCGGCGTAACCGGTGACCGGGGCCGTGGCCTGGTCGACCCGCAACAACACGGCACAGATTCCGTACAGATCCTGATCGGAACACTGGGCAAAGCATTTGGCACCCAGGGTGGCTTTGCCGCCGGCAGCGAAGAGTTGATCGAAACCCTGATCCAGCAGGCGCGCACTTATATTTACAGCACTGCACTACCCGCTGCTGTGGCGGTCGCAACGCTTGCAAGTCTGAAGATCGTTGCCGAAGAAGGCTGGCGGCGCGAACGCCTGGCGGAACTCACCGGGCGCTTCCGCAAAGGCGCGCGGGAACTGGGCCTGGAGTTGCCGGACTCTTCTACACCCATTCAACCCGTAATACTCGGCGACGAGCGACATGCACTACAGATGAGCGCGGCACTGGAAGAACTGGGGCTTATGATTACACCGATCCGGCCGCCAACCGTGCCGGCGGGAACGTCGCGGTTACGAATTACCTTTACGGCCGCACATACCGATGACGATCTGCAAAAATTACTGATCGGACTCGCCACGGTTTCAGGCATATGAGCAAGGCATTCTTTGTAACGGGCACAGATACGGCGGTCGGTAAAACGCTGATCGCGCGAGCCCTGCTGAAGCTCGCACACGATGCCGGTCGGCATGCGCTAGGGCTGAAACCGGTGTCGGCCGGCTGCGAGTTACGCGACGATATCCTGGCAAACGATGATGCGTGGTATCTCATGCAGGAGTCATCAGGCACCCCCTCGTACGAAGATGTAAACCCGGTGGCCCTTAAGGAAGCCATGGCGCCGCACATCGCAGCCGAACGTGAGGGCCGCACCCTTACGGTTGACAGTCTCGTCGAACACTGCCGACCCCTGATCGACAGCGCTGATTTTACGGTTATCGAGGGCGCGGGGGGCTGGGATGTGCCGCTTAATGAAACCGAAAGCATGGCTGACCTGGCCGCTGCACTCGGTCACCCCGTTATCCTGGTCGTCGGCATCCGGCTGGGTTGTCTGAACCATTCGTTGTTAACCGCCCGCGCGATCCGGGAACACGGGCTGGAACTGGCTGGCTGGGTTGCCAACCGCATCGATCCACATATGCCGGTAGCGGACGAGAACATTGCCGCCCTGGAGGAACGCCTGGCCTGCCCGTTGCTCGGTACCGTTCCCTGGCAGGAAGATGTCAGTATCGCGGGCGTGGCTGAATCGCTCGAGAGCGCGCTGCTGCTGAGCTGAGTGCCATGCCAAAATATAAATAGTAGTTTTCAGGTGTTGTTCCCTTATGATAGGGACATACCAGAACAAACAATCTCAAGCGGAGGGGACAATGGATAGCAACTGGATGGATAAGCCACGCAGCCGGCGCGACGCGCTGCTCGGTATCGGTGGAGTCACGGCAGGCAGCATGCTGCTCGGCGCTTGCGAACCGCCGGCCGAAAAACCATCGGGTGGTGTTGAAAGGGTTCCTGCCGACTTCAATGATCCGAAACAAAGTCTCGATGCCTTTATCAAGCTAACGGGCGACCTCGACCCGAAGAAAGAAACGCCTGGCTGGTTCGGCGGCATGGTTTTTGGCGATACCCGGCGTGACCGTCCACTGAGACCCCTTTTCGGGGTGCAGGGGTTTGGCGTCATCAGAACAGAAGAGCAGTCGGATGGCTCGTTTAGAGTCTTTAACCGTGAACTTGCCTTCTACACTGACCCCAAGACCGGTAAATTTATTGACAAGTGGAAGAATGCATACACCGGTGAGATGTGCGACGTTAAGCCGATTCACAACATGACCGTGAACGCTCACCTGATCGTCAGCGAGAAAGTCGGAACGGCTATCGAGATGGACTTCGACGGCACGTTGATGGAGGTTCCACTGCGGTTGGGCTGGGATACATTCGGGGACAAGGTATTTTCCAACTTCGAAGTGCACACAGCTTTTCCAAATGAACTCAAACCCGAAGTCTGGCCACGGGAATCGGCCGGCAAGGTGTTACGCATCGCCGAAATATTCCAGCGTGTTGCTAGCCTCAGCGATGTCGAGAACCGGAATACGACCAGCGCAGACTATTCCGGCACTTGGACCCGTGTCGGCCCATGGTTACCCTGGATGCGCCAGGGCCAGGCCGACGGCAGCCTGATATTCCGCACCTTCATGACCAAGCTCGAATCAGTCGATCAGATACCGCCCGACCTCAAGGCGATCACCGAGGAACGCCTGCCGGATTATTTCCAGGCGCCGCCTCCGGAAACCTGGGGGGGCAAGAACGACTCAAGCTTCAGCGTCTACGTGCGGGAAAACGATCCGCTGCCGCCGCTGGAAGAGTAGCCGCAGGAGCGGCTCCTGCAAATGCTCCCGCCGGCCTCGCCGGCGGCGCATTCCCAGCAATGCCAGTCCAGATCCGAACAGCCATGCAGCCGTGGGAACGGGCACGACTGCCGGGCCTATACCCGGCATCGGCGCCCCCGCGCTGAAGTCGACTGCATTGTTGTTGGTGTCTGTACCAAACAGATCGCGCGTCAAACTAATATCGCCGGTAACGTCCGCGGCAAACATGCCTTCACCCGCGTTAAACATTCCGGCATCGCCGTACTGAAGCGCATCGACAACCGTATCACCGTCGAACAGCCGGACTGCGTCCGGGCCGTTCTGCCAGTCGACGACCTGTCCTTCCAGTAAGCTGCTTACCTGCCCTACGCTGCCGGGTTTTTCGAGGCAGTCTGCCGGCATCAGGCAGGAAATCAGACCGACTCCCGACATCGCGTAATTATCATACAGGTTGGGGTTAATGCGCTCGATGATCGTGCACTTTTCTTCCGCGGATACCGGGGCCGAACTGGTCACCGGCCCTGAGCCCGAGGCCTGACAGTACATTCGCCCAGCGCTGGTACTCCCGGAACAGTTCGGCGTAGGTAAACCCGGAATCCCCCTCCAGCAGGGCCGAATGGTCGGGCTTCTCTTCCGGGACGGACGCGGAATGTGGATAAAGTTACTCGAAGCAACCGGAAATACTTATGAGACTATTCCGGGAAGGGGTGGTGGATGCTTGCTTGAAGGTGACGATGAAAAGAACTTTGCCGCGATAATACGCGCAGAGTTGGACGCTATTCATGGAAATTAAATCTGGTAGTTGCCGCATGGAGCGCAGGAAATGCTGCATGTGGTGATTTGTTGGCGCAAGTCATCATCCAGCAGGATGCCTTTCTTTGCCAACGTAGGGCAGGGTCGGTCCAGCAACACCCGTTTCATATCAAAATTTTCAGCTATGCGCTTTTTTTCATCTTGCGGCGCGCGCCAATCTACTGGGACAACCGTGATACCAATATGTGCAGCAGCCAGAACTGCCAGCACGTGATCAATATCGTCACGCAAGGCTATCCCGAGGCGATCACCCGGGGACAACCCTATTGCATGATACAAATTTGCCCATCGCTGACACTCGCGAGTGAGATCAGAGTAGCTTAGCTCCCTGTCACCTTCCTTCAACGCGAGATGGTCTGCCTTATTAGTTGCGTGCTTTTGCAGGTAATCACTAATCTTTATACAGTCTTGAGAATAAACTCAGCCATTCACGCTATGCAGAAAACCCTGTAAAGTTTGGCATAAATTTACATAAATCGTCTATTATTGATGGCCATTTGAAATACAGCGGGCCAATCATTCTATTGGAATGAACAGCACTATTTATAGCAAGCCAACAGTGTGCAGGGAGGAATTCGCGGAACCATGACTGGCTTCGATGAAGCCCATATCTGGCATCCCTACACTTCAATAACCGATCCCCTGCCGGCCTATCCCGTCGCAGCGGCCAAGGGTGTACGCATACAGCTGGAGGACGGCCGCGAACTGATCGACGGCATGTCGTCATGGTGGTGTGCGATCCACGGCTATAACCACCCCGTGCTAAATGGCGCGGCCCGCTCCCAACTGGAGAAGATGGCGCATGTAATGTTTGGCGGCCTCACCCATGAACCGGCTGTGCAGCTGGCCGAGCGCTTAATCAAGATCACGCCGGCATCGCTCAGGTACATCTTTTTCAGTGACTCGGGTTCGGTCAGCGTCGAGATCGCCCTGAAAATGGCGATCCAGTACTGGCACAACCTGGGTAAGCCGGCAAAGCAGCGCATGCTCACCGTGCGGGGCGGATATCATGGCGATACATTTGGCGCCATGTCAGTTTGCGACCCGCTTACCGGGATGCACAGCCTGTTCCGGGGAGTTGTGCAGGAACAATTGTTTGCACCACGGCCCGAAACACCTTTCGGCGAAGGGCTGCGTGACGGTGACACAGACCAGTTGCGGGCGCTGCTTGAGCGGTATCATGATGAAATCGCAGCCATCATCCTGGAGCCTATTGTTCAGGGTGCCGGTGGTATGTGGTTTTACTCTGCCGACTACCTGCGGGCTGTTGCCAGTCTCTGTTCTGAATACGATGTGTTGCTGATACTCGATGAGATAGCAACCGGATTCGGGCGCACAGGAAAATTATTTGCGGCAGAATATGCAGGCGTCGAGGCTGACATACTTTGCCTGGGCAAAGCCCTGACGGGGGGCTACCTCAGCCTCGCCGCCACACTTTGCAATGACCGGGTCCGTGACGGAATCTCAGCCCAGGGTGGCGTATTGATGCACGGCCCCACGTTCATGGGGAACCCGCTTGCCTGCAGCATCGCGTCGGCAAACATAGATTTGCTGCTGGAATCGGACTGGCAGGGTCGGGTCAGCGACATAGAAACGCAGCTGCAGGCCGAATTGGGCAATTACCGGGACCGCACGGGCGTGAGCGATGTTCGCGTACTTGGCGCGATTGGCGTAGTAGAGCTTGACAGCGACATCGATGTAGCCAAAGCACAGAAATGCTTTGTAGAAGCCGGTGTATGGATACGGCCCTTCGGAAACCTGGTGTACCTGATGCCACCCTACGTGATTGGTGAAGAGGACCTGAGCAACCTGACAGCCGCGGTAGAACTTGCCCTCGGGCCGGATTAACGCACTCCATGACTAATCCCGTGAAACCGCGTACAACGCCCTTTACAACAGCCACATTTGTACTAAGGTTTGCTCTCACAACACATGACGTGTGATGACCGACTGATGCAGATCAATAATATTGAAATTGCGGTGCTGGTGCCCTGTTACAACGAAGAGGCTGCCATCGCCGGTGTCGTGCATGATTTCCGGAAGGTGCTACCGCAGGCACCTGTTTACGTTTACGACAACAACTCGACAGACGGCACCGTCGAGGCGGCACGTGCTGCAGGTGCTGTCGTTCGTTCCGAGCCGTTGCAGGGAAAAGGTAATGTTGTCCGGCGCATGTTTGCCGATATCGAGGCTGATATTTACGTCATGGTTGACGGGGACAACACCTACGACTCCACTGCCGCCCCGGTACTAATACAAAAACTGCTTGATGAATCACTGGACCTTGTCAACGGCAAGCGTGTCCACACAGAGACCGAGGCTTACCGGGCCGGCCACCAGTTTGGTAACGTACTTCTCACATCCCTGGTAGCAACGATCTTTGGCAAACGCTTCGAGGATATGCTGTCCGGTTACAAAGTTTTTTCGCGACGTTTCGTCAAGTCTTTCCCGAGCCTGTCCAGTGGCTTTGAAATTGAGACCGAACTGACGGTACACGCGCTTGAACTGCGCATGCCGGTGGCAGAAGTTGAAACCCAATACGGTACGCGCCCGGAAGGGTCGGAAAGCAAGTTAAGCACCTTTACGGACGGTTTTCGCATTCTAAAAATGATTGCGATTCTGATAAAGGAAGAACGGCCGCTGCAGTTCTTTTCCGGGTTGTTTGGGCTGTTTGTCGTCACCTCGATAATACTGGCTATACCCGTGGTCAGCACCTACCTGGAAACTGGCCTGGTGCCGCGTTTCCCAACCGCAATACTGGCCACCGGCATGATGTTGCTGGGCTTTCTGTGCCTCGCTTGCGGACTTATTCTTGATACGGTAACTCGGGGACGTCAGGAGCTGAAGCGCCTGCAGTATCTGAATGTAAACCGGTCCGGCTAACCCCCGTGCCTTTCGGGGTCCAGCACCGGATCGCCGATTGGTGCGCCAAAGGACTCGGGTGGCGCATTTTCAGGCATTGCTTCCGGCACATCGGTACGCTCGTCCAGGGGCGCCAGCAACTCTTCGGGTAACGCTTCTTCTACCGACTCGCGTACAAACTCTTCCTCGGGCGCCTCTGTAATTGGTTCAACAATAGGGGTAGCGATAGGTGCGCCGTAGTCCAACTCATCTGCATCGCCGGCCGGGGCGGCTGTGGGAGCTATCGGCAGTGTAACCGGTCGGCTGGGTTTTATTTCACTTCTGCGCGCTGCAGGTTTACTGGCGCCCGGAGACGATAGTTTCTGTTTGACCGGCTCTTCAGGTGCCGCGGCATAAGCTGATGCCAGGAGCCTGTACATGCGGAAGTCGCCAACCGAAGCCGACAACCGGGCATGCTGCTGTAACCATTCATAGACTCCCCGGGTAATCGCCTTATCATCAATACTGGTCAGTACGTGCGTAGCGCCGTACTGTTTTGCGATACCCGACCGGGTTGCGGCAGTAACGCGGTTGTAGAAAAAATATGCAGTCGCGGCGTAACGCTCCGCCTGACTCTCCAGCATCGGATTATCGCGGTAGAGCGAAACAACCTTGCCTTTGACGGTAGGCAATGGCCAGCCTAGTTCCACTGTGGTCAGCACCACGTCCGAGTAATCCATTCGTTCGGTCAGGCGCTTGTATACGTCAACTACATTCATGCCCTCGGGCAGCCGCGACTTGCGTTCAACCACCTTAAGCGTCTGTGGGCTAAACGTCCGATTGTCGAATTCGATAGACAGCATCCAGATGTTGAACCCTGCCAATGCGAGTATAAAAGTAATCACAGATAACAACGTCGGGGTAGCCAGGCTTGATCTCGGCTCCGTCTGCCACGCGTCTATCACGGTCAGGATTCCACAAACGACCGCAAGCTGCAGAAAAACTGTGACAAACAACAGGAATTGATGTGCGCTCGGTATCTCGAACAATAAGTTCACCAGGTACGGGATACTCATCAGTACTGCGCCCCAGACGATAAACTTGCGCTCGCCCCGCCGCCATAGCCAGAAGCACAAAGGCACACCGAGCAAGGCCGGCCCCATGACGGTCAGCAACAGTTTTGGGTCATAAAAACTGTTCTTCCACGCCCCGGAAGTCAGGCGCCCAATGGGATCAAGGGAGGTAAATCCTGCCCAAACCTCGCCGCCTTCTCCGTACAAGCCCAGAAGAATTTTCCAGGCAGAAAAATATGGCCATAGCTCTGCAACTGCTGTTCCCAAAACCAGCGATACGATTACGAGCTCACGCCGCTGGCGCGAATCTGCCGGCTCCGTTAATGCCAGCAAACCGCAACCAACCAACCCAAAAATGGCAGTCAGTGGATGACACAAGAACATCAGCGCCGAAAGTGCCAGCAGCAGTATCGTATGGATAAATAGCGATTCTTCAGTCCGCATCAGCCTGATTACGACTGAGAATGAAACAAGACTCAGGCCAAATACAAAAGTGGATGGATAACCGGCAACATAAAAGAAACTTCTGAGCTGATAAAGATTAGGCCAGGTAACGCTCACGCCCCATAACAGGAAAATAGCGAACAGGCCGACCACCGGTGCCCATGAATCATGAAAGTAATCATTCAGGAACCGGTGAAGCCCGAAAGCTATCAGCACGAAGTTAACGACGGCACTTACACCCATCAACTCGATAGGATCAAGCTGGAACAACAATCCAACATATGTGAGTGCCCAGAAATAGGGCATAAAGCGTGAACTTAAACCGGGATCATCGACATGGGGATTACCCGGTGCCGACAAATTTTGCATCCATTCCACAAATACAGCAGTGTGTTCCCAGTATTCCGTGTAGGGTACGAAACTTGCCAGGTGAAAGAATGCGGCATCCCACAGCAACCAGGTTCCGAATACCACGGCAACAAAGACATACAAAACGTTAGCGAATATGTCATTTGCCAAATTTACCTGTCGTGCGTAATTACTCACTGGTCTTCACCGCGCAGCCAAATACTCCACCACCACGCGTGAGTTTGCCCGATTCGCGGGATTGAATACAGTACACAGGTCACGCCTGATATGGCGCATTTACAGGGTTTCAGGCAATTTCAATAAAAAGCTATGGAGTTAACAGTTTCGGCAGGAACTTCCGACGGCGGCACACTGAGCATGGAAGTTAACGGACTAACAAGGGTACAGTGTAGCTACACGGTGACGAGACCAGTGATTTCGATAATTTCAAAATATCTGCCGTACGGCTTTCCGGCTTTCATCGTTGTCGGTGCAATCGGCTTTGTTGTCGACGCGAGCGTGCTTGCAACGCTGGTACACGGCTACGAATGGGGTGACTATACAGCCCGGGCAGTGTCCTTTGCTGTCGCAGTCACGGTTACCTGGTACCTGAATCGTCGCTATGCATTTTCGGCAGTTCAGACGGCTGACCGCAAGAAGGAATACACTCGCTACCTCGCAGTGCAGGGCTCCGGCATGGCTATTAACTTCCTGGTTTACAGCCTGTGCATCGTATCCAGTGAACTCATGGATACATGGCCTGTACTCGCACTCGCAGTTGGTTCAGCTGTCGCGCTGATTTTTAACTATGCGGGTTCGCGACTCTTTGTCTTTGTCGGAAATACCACTGATTAGCGACCAGTTGAAAATGGCTGCTACAGGCCGAGTGGTGTAAAGATATCTCTTTTTTTGAAATAGGACATGAACTTGCGCTTCATGACCTTCTGTGGCGTAAGCCACCGCACCGCTTCGCCGCCCTCTTTTACATGCAACATGCCTTCAACGAGAAAAGGTGTAACCGTTTCAACCGTATCGGCGAGCAGATTCAGGATTTTCTTTGACTCTTCCCACCCGGGGCCACGCTTTTCCGGGGATGGGACCAGCAAATCGGTTATGACGATACCGGGGCTCAGGTAACAAACTTTGACCTTGCTGCCCTTGAGTTCGAGCGCCATCGACTTGGTGAAGTGGCGTACCGCGCACTTCGTGGAGCCGTAAACGCTAACCCGTGGCCGGACCATGCCGTTGCTGCCAAAGCCTTCCATGTTGAAAATCTTGCCGCCGTGCTCTTGCCGGTACATACCGTTTATTGCGATCTGGTTGCAGTACATGAGCCCTATCAGGTTGGTCGCGACAGTGCGCACGATAGTCTCGCGCTCCTGCTTATAAAACAGGTCTGCGCCGGTTTCGACGCCCGCATTGTTCACCCAGATATCTACAGAACCCAGTATTTCCACTGCTCGGTACCAGAGGTTCTGCACCTGGCCATAGTCAGCGACATCGCAGACCCGTCCGCCGATATTTCTATCGGGCCATTCCTCACGCAATTCTGACACCACCTGGTCTACCGCCTGGGGGCGCCGGCTTGAAATCATCACGTCATGGCCACGGCGCAGGAACTCGTGCGCCAGGCCGCGCCCGATCCCCTGCGTACTGCCCGTGATCACTACGTTCATCTGTTCAACCACGCGATGTTGATATTGGCCAGTTTGAGCGCTTCTGGTGAGTTTGCCAAACCTCCACCCTAGCCCAGCGCCGGAATCAGCCGCGCGCCTATCAGGCGGATTGCCTCGCGCGCATCGCCATGAATTTTCAGCGTCACCTCGTCGAGCCCTGCTGCCGCGAAATCCCGGAGATGGTCCAGGACCCGGTCGATGTCACCGGGACCGCCGGTAAAGGTCAGGTTGTCCACCAGGGTATCTACTATTTCTTCGGGCACACCCTCAATTTTCGGGTTGCGGGTCAGGAAAGCCTGCAGGAATGCATCGCGATTCGCATCGACAAAAGCGGCATCCTCGTCCCCGAGGAAAGGCGCCGTGTGCGAGGGCAGCAAAAGACCACGCCAGATCAGTTCCATACGCGCCTCATCCAACGCTTCCTGCCGGTCCTCCTTGATATGCCAGGCAAAAAAGTTGGCTACCCTGAATGACGGGTCCCCGGCCTGCAACTTGCCTACATTAATCTGCTCAAGCACCTCGCTCATACGAGATAACGGCATATCGCTAAGCATGATGCCATCTGCAACCCTGCCTGCCATTTTCAGCATTGCGGGTCCGTTGGCACCGACATATATTGGGGGTGGCGGAAGGTCCGCTACCCACCCAGCCTGGTAATTCGTGAGCGAATAAATCTCGCCCTGGTAATCGACCGGCTCGCCGCTTGTTGCTGCTTGCAAGATTTCCACGCACTCGCGCACCGCCGTCACTCGCCGTACGGGTTCCAGGTTAGTTACCCGCATCACCGAATGGCCCATGCCGCCAATAGTAATCGTTCCGCGTCCGCCCGAAAGCTCGTGCAGCGTCAGCAGTGAGTCAGCAATCTTCAGCGGATGCTGTTCATATGGACTGACGGGCACGACACCGAGGCGCAGAGGCAACTGCCGTGCCGCAAGCGGCGCCAAGCATATGAACGGCTCCCGGGTGGCTGGAAAGCTGGATGCCCAGAGCGTCTGTATTCCGCAGGCGTGTGCCAGTTCGCCGAGCTTTGCGACTTCCTCCGGGGGGATACCCGCCTGCAGGAAAACCTGTACCTGCATAAACTAGGAACGAGCCGCCAGCGCCCTGAACTGCAGGCCCAGCCAGATTAACCAAGGCAGGCACAGCAGCAGGTAGAAAAATCCAAATATAGGACTGATCAACCCGCCGAGCCCGGGCAGCAGCAGGATAAAACCGTACCAGGCCCCCCACTTCGAAAATATGCCACTCAGCAGTGCAGCCCTGCCGATGAGCGCCGCGAACAGGCCGAGACCTGTAATGGCAATGACATTTACGGTTCCTCTAATCAGCGTACTCGTTAGCAAAATGGCGGTGTTGTAATCCGGGTTCAAGTCCCGCAGTAAGGTCGCATATTTAGTTCCGGGAATGTCTGATATGCCTGTCGCCAGGAAGCCCAGCCCGCTCAGGAACCCGGCCACATATAAAAGCTGCGCAAGAATCGGGTTCGAGCTGCGAAATGCTTCGCGACCGGCGACTGCCAGCAAAAATAGCATCAGGCCGTTTACCATGTGAGCAAACCCGCTGTAGGTAAACGAACACAACTGCAGAGCATCCAGGCCACAGGATTCAAATGCATTCTGAATCTTCGACATATCACCATAGTCCTTGGCCTTGTCAATAAATCCAAGGTAGGTGGGCTCAAGCCACATCGCATTCATGTTATGAATCAGCATGCCAAACAGCACAATAAATGCAGCTGCGCTTGCCGCTTTGTAAAGACTCTTCATCACTACCCCCTATAGAACTCTTCAATAACTCAGCATTGTCAGCAAGCTCATGCGTCAAGCAGCATTAATCTTCAGGAAGCGCAAACGCGAGCAGGTAATCGTCTATTTCCCAGGCATTGATCATCTGGTGTGCGCCAGCGGCGATGACCACATACTGACGCCCGTTGATCTCATAGCTCATGGGTGTCGCATGTGCCGAACTCGGCAAATCCGTTACCCAGATTTCCCTGCCGGTTTCGATCTCGAATGCACGCAATCGCCTGTCAGCGGTACCGCCGATAAATACCAGGCCGGAGGCCGTGATGATCGGGCCGCCTGCCGCCGGGGTACCCCACTTGAGGGGCAGCGGAATGCGCGCCATGTGGTCAATTACGCCGAAGGGCACGCTCCAGGCGATTTCACCTTCCGCCATGTCTACCGCGACGAGCGAGGACCAGGGTGGTTTGGTACAGGGCATCATCAGCGGGCTGAGCAGCACTTTTTGCTGGAGGGAGTAACCGGTTCCCCGTACCGGTGCAGGCGGCCCCATCGGCGCACCGTCGAAGGGATCGAAAGGCTTTGTTTCAGCCGCATCTTCTGGCCCGAATTTGAGCCAGATACCGACTTCCGAAATGCTGGTGACCAACAGGTTACGTTCCTTGTCGAAAGCGCCCCCGCCCCAGTTGGGGCCGCCGCCGGTGCTCGGATACATGATCCATCCATCGGTACTCGGCGGTGTAAACAACGGGCCGTGCCGGGACTCCGCGATCCAGTCGCGGCATGCGCCCGTGTCGAACGGAGTCAGCCCCCAGGCATCGTCGACGCTCAGTTCGGTACGTAATATTGGCGGGGGTTTGACCGGGAAGGGCTGCGTCGGCGATAGCGTGTCACCGGGCACACCGTCGGTTGGTACCGGGCGCTCTTCGATCGGAAAAAAGGGTTCACCGGTTTCGCGGTTGAACGCGAATATCAGTCCTTGCTTGGTAAGTTGTATAACGACAGGAACAGTCTCACCGTCGCGTTCTATATCGACGAGTATCGGTTGCGACGGTAAATCCCAGTCCCACACATCGTGATGAATAGTCTGGAAGTGCCAGACGATTTCGCCTGTCTTGCCGCGCAATGCGACGAGTGAATTGCCGTAACGATTGTCACCGGGCCGAGTGCCGCCATAAAAATTAGGTGACGTGCTCGCGGTTGGCAAAAACACGAGGTCGCGCTCCTGGTCTACCGACAGCAGGCTCCAGACGTTTCCACCACCCGTTGTCTTCAGCGCCTTGGGATCCCAGTTGGCGGCTTCCGGGTCACCAGGGTTGCGCGGCACGGGGTCGAAGTCCCAGAGGAATTCCCCGGTACGCGCGTCAAAACCACGGGTAGAGCCATTCGCGGCATTGGGCCACTGATTTTTCATGTTGTTGATGCTGCCGATCACCAGCACATCATTCACGAGCACGGGCGGTGCTGAATAGACCATGCCCCAGTGACTTTCCGGCACCGGCGGTGTCCGGGCGATGATCGGATTCACATCAACCTGTCCGCCATCGCCGAAACTTTCGCAGGGTTTACCGTCACGGGCGTCGACCGAAATAATCCGGCGGTCGCTCGTACCCACATACACACGGTGCTTACATGCCGCGTCTCGTGATGCTTCCTCGTCTTCCCAGTACGCGACACCCAGACACTTGAGACGCGTCTTGAATGGACCGTAGGTCACTTTCGGGTCGTAGGACCAGCGCTCTTCGCCGGTTTCCGGATCGAGTGCGAATATGCGGTGAAATGGTGTGCAGGCAACCAGCGAATGTCCCGCCGCTTCAGGTAACAGCAAAGGCGTGACCTGGTAGCCGGTAAAACTCTTTCGATCGGGGGTACGTTCCAGGTCGCCGTGCTGATGCGACCAGACCAGTTCGAGGTCGTTAACGTTATCGACATTAATCTGGGTTAAGGGGCTATAGCGGGAGCCGCCGGGATCATAGCCGTAATAGGGCCAGTCCTGCGCGGTAAGTGAAGTGGCGAGCAAGCATGAAAACAGTAATGGAAAACGCATAACACTCCCCAGTTAAGGCTACCCATTTTAGATGGGGACTTCGGGCGGCATAGCTGGCCCTGTGCGCACGTCCGAACGCTGGTCGCACAAGGAGGGACGGCTTATGATCAGCCGCATGCGCACTCTCAGCCGATCACTATTGCTGCCGCTGTTTATCGTACGCGACGGCGATGCCTCGAGGCCGATCGTATCGGCGGAGTTCAAACCCTATCTTGCCATCGACTAATAGCCTGCCGCTTTAAGCCTCGCCGACAGCGGTATGAATATGATCAACGCAATTGCGCAGAACAAAACAGTCAGGTAGTTAGCAACAACAAGGCCCGCTTCCGCAAATATCCCGCTTGCTATCGCTACAGCCACTGGGCCTACAAAAAACCCGGTGGTCTGAGCAGCCGGAATCAGCACACTCACCCTGCCGCTCGTATCTGATGCGGCTATTGCACCCATTAAGAACGGGCCCGTCATATTCCAGAAGATCTGAAAAATCGACGCTTTGATCACCAGCTCCGGAAAACTCATTTCGCCTTGTAACAGCCATGCCATCGCAATCTGAACAAGTAGCGCTATAGTCATCGGTAAGAATCTGTTGACACCTTTTGCTGCCAAAGTGGCCGCAGCCAATGACCCTGTCATAGCCACAGCGGAACTGATCGATACCGACACACCAACTATTTCCAGTTCCAGCCCACCAGCGATCGCAATGTCACCGAGGGCTCCCCACATTGCCCCAAGGCCGCAGCACCAGATCAACATTACAACCAGGGCAGTCACAGGCAGGGCCAATGAGCCCGTCGCGGAATCGCCGCCTGCCATTTCCTGTTGCGCAGGGCCTTCCGGAATGTGCTTGACGAACAGCAAACCAATCAGTGCCACACCCCCTAGCGGAACATACATACCGCCAATGCTATTGAACTGGCCTACCAGGAAAGGAAAGGACGCTAGTGCTACTACGCCAAACAAAACCTGCGTAGTAATGACAAAGCCGAAGTTGCGGTCCGGGTCGCTTGTATTACCGATTATGGCCACCCCAACAACAAAAGCCGTACCCTGCCCAAAAAAACCGACCAACAAACGCAGATACTCGACTGGAATAATCGTGAACTGAAACGCTACCATTGCATTACCAACGACAACACATAACAGCGCAAATGTAACGGCGGTTCGCCAGTTGAACTTGGTTATCCAGAACATGGCGAGGATAGATGCCAACGCGCCGCCGGCTACTTCGGCAATCATCACTTTGCCGCCCTGCTCACCAGTGTAGCCAGGGGCCAGCTCGTAGATTCCGCTGAAAATAGGCATGATCATCAGCGCGAAAACGCCGACTACGCAGATAACAATGGCCGTTACGATGGAAATCGGTGCATTTCTGTCCATGCGCCCCCCTTCAAGGCCCGGATACCGAGTGCGTACGGCAGGAAGCGCCGCACAGAACAGCCTTCAT
>PVBE012116721.1_pt1 | contig 81050 bp, 84 predicted proteins | sample 1631181 | NCBI WGS metagenome assembly PVBE01 (sample SAMN08397723, study PRJNA350692) | Marine metagenome, whole genome shotgun sequencing project. | isolation source: water | place: Pacific Ocean | collected 2012-04
AGATGGTGATGCCGGGTGACAACGTCACGATCGACATCGAGCTGATCACCCCGGTCGCCGTGGAAGATGGGCTACGTTTCGCCATCCGCGAGGGTGGCCGCACCGTCGGTGCCGGCGTCGTCACTGCAATCACCGAATAGACAGCCGCTAAGCGAGGGAGAGAGAAGATGGCGAAGGGCGACCGACAATTCATCACCCTTGCGTGCTCTGACTGCCGCGAGCGGACGTACACTACGAAGAAGAACCGCCGCAACGATGCGGATCGTATCCAACTAAAGAAGTTCTGCCCACGGTGCCGGGAACACAAAATGCACCGCGAGACGCGCTAACAGCGCGCGAAGGGAGCCATAGCGATGGGTCGCGCGGCTCGACGAGCACAGGAACGTGCCTCACGGCGGCAACGCCGCCAGCAGGCAGCGCCGCAGCGCCCGGTCGTCTCCGCGCCCGCTACGGTCGACACGCCGAGCCGCGGTGGATTTCTGCGGCCTCGATGGCTGATCGACATCATTAGCGAACTACGCAAAGTCACCTGGCCAACACGGCAGGAGACGGCTCACCTCACGCTCGTCGTGATCATCGTCTCGATCCTCTTCGGGATCGTGCTCGGTACCGCAGACCTCGGTTTCAACTGGTTGATCGAGAACACGATCCTGCGCTAACCGCGCACGAAGGAGACCTCCCCTGACGAACCTCACCACCGACGAAGACTCGACCGCGACCGCGCCCGACACCGGGAGTCTCGCCGACGCCGTGACTTCGGACGAGCTTGCGACCCCGGACGAGGCTGCGATGCCGGAAGAGGCCGTCCCCGATGACGGCCGTCGCTGGTATATCGTCCAGACCTACTCTGGCTACGAGAACAAGGTCACGCTGAACCTGGAGCAGCGCATCCGCTCCATGGACATGAGCGACCGCATCTTCCAGGTGATCATCCCGACCGAGGAAGAGATCGAGATCCACCAGGGCACGCGCCGCACCGTCCAGAAGAAGATGTTCCCTGGGTACGTCTTCGTGCAGATGGTGATGAGCGACGACTCCTGGTACGTCGTCCGCAACACCCCGGGCGTCACGGGCTTCGCGGGCAGCACCATCGAGGACCGTTCCAAGCCAACTCCACTCGAGGAAGAAGAGGTGGGGCGCATCCTGCGCCAGATGCAGACCGCGCAGCCGCGGATCAACGTCGGCTTCAAGCTCAGCGACACCGTGCGCGTCACGGACGGGCCGTTCCAAGACTTCCTCGGCACGGTTGACGACATTAACTTCGACAAAGGCAAGGTGCGCGTGCTGGTCACGATGTTCGGCCGCGAGACCACGATCGAGATGGATTTCCTCGGAGTCGAGAAGCAGTAGAGCACCAATTCACAGGACGCAGTCAGCCGGTCGCGACCGGCATCGCCACGCGGATATTCGAAAGTAGATGAGAGACGATGGCTAAGAAAGTACGAGCGCTGTTGACGCTCCAGATCCCGGCCGGACAGGCGAACCCCGCCCCACCGGTCGGCACGGCGCTGGGCCCTCACGGCATCAACATCATGGATTTCTGCAAGGCCTACAACGAGCGCACGTCCTCAAAGGCCGGACAGATCATCCCCGCCCAGATCACGATTTTCGAGGACCGTTCCTTCGCCTTCGTGCTAAAGACGCCCCCGGCGTCCGACCTGCTGCGTAAGGCGGCCGGCGTGGAGCTGGGTTCCTCCGGCATCGACAAGGGCCAGATTCCGACAGCGCCCGGCGGGCAAGAACTGCAGTTCGGCCCGGTCGGCAGCGTCAACCAGTCGCAGATCCGCGAGATCGCCGAGACGAAACTGCCGGACCTGAACACCAACGACATCGACCAGGCAATGAAGATCATCGAGGGCACCGCGAGCTCGATGGGGATCGAGGTCAGCTAACGATGCCCAAAGTCGGAAAGCGCGTCACTGCACTGCGCGAGCGAGTTGATATCGACAAGCTCTACGGCCCCACCGAGGCGGTCGCACTGGTCAAAGAGACCGCCACGGCGAAGTTCGATGAGACCATTGAACTGCACCTCAACACCGGCCTTGATGGCCGTCACGCCGACCAGCAGATCCGCGGCTCCGTCGTGATGCCGCACGGCCTCGGCCGCACCATGCGCGTCGCCGTCTTCGCCGAGGGCGAAGCAGCGACGTTCGCCGAGCAGGCCGGCGCTGACGTCGTCGGTGGCGACGACCTGGTCGCGCGCATGGAGGGCGGCGAAATGGACTTCGACGTCGTGCTCGCCCAGCGCGAGATGATGGGCAAGGTCGGCCGCCTCGGTCGAGTGCTCGGGCCTCGCGGCCTGATGCCAAACCCGCGCGCCAACACCGTGCTGGAAGCGGACGACATCACACGCGCAGTCGGCGAGGCGAAGGCCGGGCGCGCCGAGTTCCGGCTCGACCGCACCAACCTAGTGCATTGCGCGATCGGCAAGGCCTCGTTCAGCGAGGGCGACCTGACCGATAACCTCACCTCGCTGATCGACGAGATCGTGAAGGCCAAGCCAGCCGGCGCCAAGGGTCAGTACATCCGCGCCGCGACGCTCAGTTCCACGATGGGTGCCGGCATCCACCTGGAAGTGGCCCCGCTGCTGGAGCTCGCCTCGGGGTCGTAAGCGCTTCCGGTAGAGAGCGCCACACGACCGATCCGGCGACACCCGTGACCACAGAGCGTGACGCCTACTACAAGAAGACGATCGAGTTCTCGCTGCACGGCGAGGACTTCGCCTTCGATGTCGCCCAGACGCTGTTCGCTTCCTTCGAGGTGGATGTGGGCACCGAGTTGCTGCTCCGCGCGCTCGACGTCCCGCCGCCTGCGCGCATGCTCGACCTCGGCTGCGGTTACGGGCCGCTGGGGATCGTGCTCGCGCGTCGCTTCCCGGAGGCGCGCGTCACACTCACCGACGTCGACCTGCTGGCCGTCCGCTACGCACGCCACAACTGCGAGCTGAACGGCATCGAAGCACGCACGGAGGTCGTCAGTGGCGTTGGCCTCGAATCACTACCTTCCGCAACGGGCGCGGAGGGGCGCTTCGAGCTGATCGTCTCCAACGTGCCCGCGAAGATCGGGGACGAAGCAATCGAGCAGGACTTCATCCTCGATCCACTCGACCGGCTCGCTCCCGGTGGCGAATTCTGGTTTGTGATCGTGAGCGGCCTCAACCGGCTGATCCCGAAGATCGGCACCCGCCACGACCTGAATCTCAAACAGATTCGCAAGCGCGCCGGGCACGCCGTCTACCGGCTGCGAGCGCGTCGGTAGTTCGACTCTCGCGACCTCGCCCCCGACCGGGGCACCGTGTACGCTAACTGCGTGACTTCGCGTGGCCTTTTTGGCCGCGACCGCCGAAGACCACGGGTCCGTCCCTCGCGGACGGGATAATGGCCAGAGGCCGCCCGTGCAGGCAGGAGCATGAGCCAGGCCGTGACGCGCCCATCGGGCGCACCGCACGGGCGCTCACGCCCCCCCGCTCGGCGGCGAGGGCGTTTTTGATCCCCGGTCGTGGATGGTCACCGACCGCGCCGGATAGTCGAAGGAGGGCTGCGTGCCCACCGAGCGCAAGATCCAACTCGTCGAAGAGCTGAAGCAACTGATCAGCGAAGCAGAGATCGCGATCGCGACCTCGTATCAAGGGATCGCCGTCGCGGATCAGACCGTGTTGCGCACCGCGATGCGCGAGGCGGGCGTCCGCTTCCGCGTCGTCAAGAACAACCTGCTGCTGCGGGCCGCCGACGACGCCGGACTGCCGGTGTTCAGAGAGCTGGCGGATGGGCCGACGGCCCTGATCGTCGGTACCGACGAACCGGTCACGGCGGCACGGGTGATCGCCACCTACATCAAGGAGCACCCCAGCACGACCGTCGAGATCCGCAACGCCGTGCTGAACGGTGGACTCGTCGACGCTGCGTACATCAACGACCTGGCTACGATCCCGCCGCGAGACGAGCTGATCGCTCGCATCGCCGGCGGGCTGGTCGGACAGGTGCGGCAGTTCGCCGGTCTGATCCAGGCCACCACACGAGATTTCAGCGGGCTGCTTGAGGCCCGCGCGAAGCAACTAGAGGCAGAAGGCGGTTCGGCTGCCTGAGGCGGATCAGAACTGCTGGTAGAAGCGAATCTGGGAGGTTCCGATGGCAACCAAGATCGAGGAAGCACTCGACATCATCAAGGGCATGACGATCGTGGAACTGCGCGATCTCAACTCCGTGATCGAAGAGGAGTTCGGCGTCACGGCGGCGGCTCCCGTCGCAATGGCCACTCCGGCCGGCGATGGTGGCGGCGGCGGTGCCGACGAGGAGCAGACAGAATTCGACGTCATGCTCACCGACTTCGGCGCGAACAAGATCAACGTGATCAAGGCCGTGCGCGCGCTCACCTCGCTGGGGCTGAAGGAAGCGAAGGACCTCGTTGAGGCCGCTCCCAAGGCCGTGAAGGAGCAGATCGGCAAGGACGACGCGGACGCCGCCAAGGCCGCGCTCGAAGAGGCCGGCGCGACCGTCGAACTGAAGTAGCTGATTCGACCGAATCCAGACCCGGTCGAATACGGATCGGGGCTGGCGAGTGGCCGCGAGCGATCGTGGTGATCCGCCTCCCGCAGCGGCCACTCAACGCGTGTTAGGCTCACGTTGTGGAATGCTTCCGATGCGACCAGGAGGCGACCTCTGAATGTCCCCGCTGTGGGGTGCTCTACTGTGACCAGCATGGCGACGCGCTCTGTGAGCGATGCCAGGATCCCGCACTCGCCCTGCCCTCGTACCGCGTCTTCCGCGGCTCGCTGCTTGCCCTGCTTGGCGGCACGATCTTCGCCGTCTGGTTGCTCGTGAGGCCCCCGTTAACCGTCGATGGTGACGCGCCCGAAGTTCCACCCGCACTGGCAGGAGTGATCTCCGCCGCAGCCACGACAACGCCACTGCCGACGGGCACCCCAACGACCACGCCCGTCCCGACCGCGACGGCGACGCCGGAGGCCACCGAGACGGCGACCCCAGAGCCGACCGCCGGGCCGGCTCGGCCAACCTTCGCTGAACACACGGTGGCAGAAGGCGACACAATGTTCGAGATCGCGCTCGAATTCTTGCCTGATGGCAAAGAGGTGCTGGTGTTCGTGGACGAGATCGCCGCCTTCAATGACCTGGCTGATCCGAGCGAGATCTCGATCGGCGCCGTAATCAGGGTGCCGCTGCAATGAGCAGCACACTGATCGACGAGCATCTGGGGCACCGCGGATCCCTCCACCGAAAGCTCGCGATCCACACGCCGGCCGCCGTGGTCGCATGGGGAGCGCTGCTCTGGTTGCTGGCGATCCTGGTCACCGGGAACGTCGGCGCGCTCGTCGGCCTGTCGCTGGTCGGGGTCATCACAGCCTCCGTCACCTTCGAGGCGAGCGCGACGATCCGCGACCTGCGCGGCGAGCCGGTCACGACGCGTGGCAACGTCGACCGCGCCTGGGCGAAGGGGCGCTTCCTGTTCATCGGGACGGTGCGTTACCTGATCGTGCGCGGCCGCGTCTTTGAGCTGCGCGAGGAGGCGTTCGCCAGCCTGCTGGAAGACGACATCGTGGAGATCAAGCACTGGCCGCACACGAACGTCGTGATCTCACTCCACCTGCTCAAGGGCGACGATGCCGAGGGCTCCAGCCGCCCCGACGAGCGATGACCGACAACGCCGACGCTGGCAGCGGCTACCAGGCCCGCGTCAGCGAACTGCCCGCCGACGAGCGCCCGCGGGAGCGGCTGGAGCGGCTGGGCGCGAAAGCACTGACCAGCGCGGAACTGTTGGCGATCCTGCTGCGCACGGGCAGCGCCCGCGACGACGTGCTGCATCTCGCCTCGCGACTGCTCCAGGAACACGGCGGAGGTCTGCGCGCGCTGGCGGGCGAGGATCTACCGACGCTGGCTGCGATCCACGGCCTCGTCGGGGCGAATGCGACGACAATCGCTGCCGCCTTCGAACTCGGCAGGCGCCTCGCGTTGGAGGGTGGCGAGGAGCGGCCGACCGTGACCAGCCCGTAGGACATCGCCCACCTGCTGCAGGCCGAGATGGAGCTGTTGCAGCAGGGAGAGCTGCGACTGCTCGTGCTCGACACGAAGCACCACGTGCTCGCCGCGCCAACGATCTACCGAGGCTCCGTAAACTCCGCCCCCGCGCGCATCTCAGAGCTCGTTCGCGAGGCGGTGCGCCGCAATGCCAGCGCAATCGCGGTCGCCCACAACCACCCGAGCGGCGACCCCGCGCCGAGCAGCGACGACATCGCACTGACCGAGGCGCTGGTCGAAGCTGGCGCGCTGACGAACATCGATGTGCTCGACCACATCGTCTTCGGGCACGGCCGCTACGTCTCGATGCGTGAGCAACACCTCGGCTTCGACTGAGCGGGGCTCTGCTAGACTTGTGGCGCGCCGGGCGGGCGGCGCGGGGCAGCAATGCACATCCTCGATCTGGTGATCGTCGCCGTTGTGGCGTGGTTCACATTCTCCGCCTTCTCACGCGGCCTGATCCGCGAAGTCGTGACGACGATCGCGATCTTCGGCGGCACGATCATCGCCGGGCAGTTCTACGAGGAGCTGTCGAACAACCTCGAATTCCTCACCGACGACGAGACGCTGCGCAACTTCGGCTCGTTCATCGCGATCTTCGTGGGCATCATCGTGCTCGGGCAGATCGCGGCGATGGTGCTGCGCCGCTTCGCCGCGCTGCTGCTGCTGGGCCCCTTCGACCACCTCGGCGGTGCGCTCTTTGGCTTCCTCAAGGGTGTGCTGATCGTGGAGGTGGTACTGATCCTCGTCACCGCGTTCCCGGTCGCTGACAGCCTTCAGCAGGCGATCGATGCCTCCGCGCTCGCGCCGGTCTTTCTCGACGGTCTGCCGGTGATGCTCGAGGTGCTGCCCGGCGAATTCCGCGAGGCCGTCGATGCGCTCAGCGAGGTGGCCCGTACGGCCGCCGGGTCATCGTCCTGACGAATCCGCTACACTTTCCCGAAATCTGATCAGTCGTCGGAGGGGCGGGGTGACCGTCGATCGTAGCACGCTCGTGCTGAACCAGAACTATGAACCCTTGAACGTCTGCTCCGTTCGGCGCGCGTTCGTTCTGGTCGACTGCGGCAAGGCCGACCTGCTGGAAGATGGCGAAGAGCGCATTCGCGGCGTCGACCGCCACTTCCAGCTCCCGTCCGTGATCCGCCTGCGGCGCTACGTTCGCCGCCCACAACCCCGCCTGAGGCTGACGCGGCGAGAGGTCTTTGCCCGCGACCACCAGCAATGCCAGTATTGCGGCCGCAGCGGACAGGACCTCACGCTGGACCACGTCGACCCCCGTCACCGCGGGGGGCGGCACGAGTGGGAGAACGTCGTCACCGCCTGCCGTCGCTGCAACCATCGCAAGGCCGGGCTCTCGCCGAAGGAGGCGGGCATGCCGCTACTGACGGAGCCGGTACGTCCGCGGGCGACGCCGGGATCGATGTTCGGGCACTACATCCAGCGCTACCGCGAGTGGAAGCCGTTCTTGCTCGGCTGGCTGGACTCCCGCAGCCGTTCCCAGTTGAGCGTGGAGTCGGCGTCCTAGGCGACTCACCTCATGAGGTCATGGTTCGACAGGCTCACCATGAGCGGGCCGAGATAAGAGCTTTCCGCTCGCCCTGAGCCTGTCGAAGGGTGCAGACAGACCGCCGCTAGTAGATCTCGCCCGACCGCGGGTCTTCGATGCGCGCGACGTCCTGCATCGCCAGCTCCTCGCGGGCAGCGACGAGCGATTGCAGGCACGCGCCAAGCGTGCCCCAGCCGCTCTGCCCCACCATCTGGAGGATGCCTTCGCCGTTCTCCGCGGCGGCCGGCAGTTTCTCCTGGACCGACTTGCGCAGCCCCTCCCACATCTCCGGCGGGTGCTGCCCGGCGAAACGCGCGTACTGCAGCGCCATAAACTTGTTGCCGGGATGACCCAGCGTGTTCCATTCCGGCGGCGGGTCTCGGAGGATGTCCTTCAGCCCATCGTGCCGCTGTTCGAACTCCCACTTGTGGTCGAGGTTCAGCGGTTCGATCTGCATCTCCGCCTCAGCGGAGAGCACCAGCTCACGTAGCGCCTGTCGTAGCATCGGGCCCCCCTCCGACTCGCCCTCCAGCGGAGGGCGCAGCACGGGGAAGCGGTCGAGCCGCTGGCGCACACGCTGCAGGGCGACGGCAAAGACGTGCGGTAGTGCGTGCGTTGGTACGCCCTCGTTCAGCGTCACGATCACCGCCCCGGGTTCGGCCCAGCTGACGTTCGAGAGCGCGTCCAGCTCTGCCATCTCGACGCTCAGCTCACGCTCCGCCTCGATGCGCGTGCGGCCCTCCAGCTCCTCGAAGAGCTTGTCGAGCGCATCACCGATGTCATGTCCAGCGATCTTCATGGTCGAACCTCACCATATTTCTGCCCACCGCGTGTCTACTCTACGGGACTACGTGGGGTGAGCGACCGTGGACTCGCCCCACCAGCCAGCTGAAGTCAGTCGAAGAGCGGCTGACAGGTCAGGCAGTAGTTCGTCTCGCGACCGCTCTGCACCTGCGCCTTCACGGTGGAGCCACAGCGAGGGCAATCCTCCCCCTCCTGGCGATGCACCCCTCCTGGCGATGCACGCGCAGGTGGTCACGCCACTCCTCGTTGAGCTGGTAGAGCCCCTCGCTGACCTCAGCTTCGAGGAACGGCATCGCCCACTCGAAGGTGGCGCGCATCGCGCGGTACAGGCGCACCGGATCCTCGTCCTTCAGGGTGTTGCCACGACGGTGCGGATGGATCTGCGCTTCCCAGAGGATCTCGTCGGAGTAGGCGTTGCCGATGCCGGCGATGAACTTCTGGTTGACGAGCGTGTTCTTGATCTGACCTCGGCGCTTGCGCAGATTCGCGACGAAGCTTTCCTCGTCGATCGCCAGCGCGTCCTCGGCGAGGTCGCTGAAGCCGGGCACAGCATCGAGGTCGCCCTTCGGCACCACGTACCAGCGGCCCATCCGTCGCTGGTCGGAGTAGCGCAGCTCCTGCTCGCCCGAGAAGGCGAGCGTGATGCAGGTGCTCGGGCGCTTTTTCTCGGCCGCATCGACGCACGTGAAGCGCCCGGTGAGCATCGCATTCAGCACCAGCGTGTCCTCACCGTCCCACTCGAGGATCAGGAACTTGTCGTAACGGCGCACCGACTCGAACTACTGCCCGACAAGCACATCGAGGTCGTCCAGGCTGCGCACGAGCCACGGGTAACGGACCGTGACCTCTTCGACCTTGCGCCCGGCGAGCTGCTCGTTGAGGAAGCCGCCGATCGCCTCCAGGTCGGGGATCTCAGGCATCGCCCTCTGCCGAACGCGGGTAGGAGCCGAGCACGCGCAACAGCAGCGTGCTCTCAGCCACTGCCTCCAGTGCGTCCGCGACGTCCGAGGCAGCTCGATGGCCATCGAAGTCGATCAGGAAGACGTAGGTGCCCAGCTGCTCACGTGTCGGGCGGGACTCGATGCGCGTCATGTTCAAGGCGCGCTGCGAGAGCTGGCCGAGCACATCGACGAGCGAGCCGGGGCGGTCGTGGTAGGTCGTGAAGGCGATCGAGGTTTTGTCGCTGCCGGTCGGCTCGTGATCTTTCGCGGTCAGCACGATGAAGCGCGTCTCATTGCCTGCCGCATCAGCGATATCCTGCGCGTAGATCGTCGCGTCATACAGTTGCGCAGCCAACTCGCTGCCGACGGCGACCGCCCCGGGCTCGGCGATCGCCCCCTCGATCGCCGATGCCGTGGACAGCGCCGCGACCGGAGCCGCGTTCGGCACCAGCTCGCGCAGCCGCTCGCGACACTGCGCCAACGCCTGTGGGTGGGAGTAGACGACGGTCACGGTCGAGAGGTCGACGCCCGCGGCAGCAACGAGGGCGTGGCGGATCGGCAGCACCACCTCGCCGCTGATCGAGAGGTCGAAGTCATCGCGCAGCAGCTGGTCCAGCGTCTCCGTGACACCGCCCTCTACGGAGTTCTCGATCGCGCAGACCGCCGCATCGGCCTCGCCCGCCTCAACGGCGGCGACGGCGGCGGCAACGTTCGGCTGCGGCAACAGCACGGCATCCGCGTCGTACGCGATCGCGGCGGCCTCGGTGTAGGTCCCGCGCGGACCGAGGTGGGCGAGCCGCCTCGCCACGGCTAGGCGCCTCCGGCGCTGTCGGCGGTCGCCTGCTCCGCGTCGCCGTCTGACTCCGCATCGGTCATGTGCGGACCAGCGAAGATCTCTCGCAGCTGCCCTTCGGCCTGCTGGTCGATCACGGCCACCGCCTCGTCGCCCGCCCGGAAGATCGTGTCCGCGGTCGGGATGCGAGGCGTGCCGTCGATGCCGACGACGAGCGAGATCACCGTCTGGTAGGGCAGCGCGAGGTCTTTGATTGCCGTGCCCTCGGCTGGCGAGCCCTCCTGCACGTGCAGGTCCACGACTTCCAGGCCGGAGCCCTGCAACCGCATCAGCGGCACCACGATGTGCTCCGGCAGGCTGGTCTCGATCTGGGCCAGCGCGGCGGCGGCGACGGATACCGTCGCGTCGATGCCCAGCGTCTTGAACAGCGGCTCATTCCGCGGGTCGCTCACCCGCGCGATCGTGCGATCGACGTGGAACCAGTGTTTCCCGATCTGACAGGCGACGAGGTTGCGGCCGTCGTCGCGCGTGACCGCGACGAGCAGGTCGGCACGAGCCGCGCCCGCCTCCTCGAGAAAGACGACCTCGGTGCCGTCGCCAAGCACGACCATCTCACCCAGCTCCTCGCGCAGTTCCTCGGCGCGGACGGGGTCATCCTCGATCAGCACGACCTCGTGGTCGGGGAACTTCAGCAGTTCCAGCGCGAGCCCATAGCCGACCATCCCGGCGCCGACGATCACGATGTACATGCTTACGTCCCCAGCAGCGCGTCGTACGCGAGATCTGCGCCGATGTTCGTCGGGCTGAAGGTGCGCAGCCCCAGCCGCTGGAACAGCTCCGCGCGGAACGGATCGGCGAGGCGTGTCACGACCGTCTCCACGTTGTAGACATGCTTCGCGATCTGAGAGGCGAGCACGTTGCGATTGTCGCCCGGCGTCAGCGCGAGGAAGGCGTTAGTGCGCTCGACCCCTGCCTCCACCAAGACGCGGTGGTCGGTCGCGGAGCCGGTGAACGTCTGTCCGTTGAAGCTCGATGGCAGGAAACGGCGGAGCTGCTTCGGGTCGTTGTCGATCACGGTCACCTCGTGACCATCTCCGTCGAGCCTCAGTGCAACGTGCGAGCCAACACGCCCACAGCCGACAATCACTACTTTCACGGCCTCACGTCCTGCTGCTAGTCATCGTCACTCTGAATCACCTCGTCGAAGGCATAGCGGATCACCCAGACCTCGCAGTGCGCGTTGGCGAGCACGTATCGCGGCAACCGCCCGATCTCGAATCGCCCGTACGGTCTCCGATCGTAGTCCAGCCCGATAACGATCGCACCTGCACCGCTGTCGAGCGCTTCGTCCACCAGCGCCGGCCCGGCGTCGCGCGCCTGCAACAAGGCGCCCTCGACCTGCACATCGTGCTCGTCCGCGACCCGCTCCGCGTAGGTGAGAATCTCCTCGCCTCGCACCGCCTCGGGAGCGAGATTGGCCTCGACGGGCAGCGAGCGCGGCACCTCGATCACGTGCAGGATCGCCACCTTCGCGCCGGTGCGCTTCGCGACGTCGCAGGCGACCGCCAGTGCGTTGTAGGCCGCCTCCGTGCCATCGACCGGTACGAGGAATTGTGTGATGTCGCCGAGCGGGTCGATCGCCATTGCCGGCTACTCCCGCTGCGCGAGTCGGTAGCGCACAAGGCCGTTCACCAGCAGCACGAAGCCGAGCAGGAAGCCGACGGTGCCGCCCCCCTGCGCGAGTGTGAGCAGGATCGCCAGCAGGCCAACACTCGCGGAGCCGATCGCGATGGTCAGGTTAGTGCGCCGCACCGAGACCCCGACCCTCGGACGACTCCGCATCTCCGTTAGCGCGATTGATTGCCTTCAATGCAGCTGCTCGATCCACGCGTCGACGCGGCCGTTGCGAATCTCCATGAAACCGACGGTGCCGAGCTGCGTCTGGAGGTTGCGCGGATACATCGGCGAGCCGGAGTTCACGATCAGCACGCCGTACGAAGTGACGACGAGCGGGACGTGCGTGTCCCCGCCAACGGCGACGTTCACCGGCCCGTCCCAGTGACGCTGCATGCGCTCCTCGAAGGTCGAACTCGGCAGGTCGAGGTGTGAGAAGTCGTGGGTCATGCCGATACGCAGCCCATCGACGTCCAGCACCTGGTTGTGGGCGAGCCGCGGATCGACCGGGGCGACGGGGCGGCCGCTGGAGCCATCGTCGCCATTGCCGCGCACGGCGATAACCGGCGCGACCTGCTCCAGCCAGTCGAGCACGACGACATCATGCATGTCGCCGTTGTGCAGGATCACGTCGACGCCGCGCAGCGCCTCGTAGACCTCGTCCCACAGCTTCTGGCCGGCTTCCGGAATATGCGTGTCGGAGATCAGTCCAAAGCGGACATCGCCAGTGAAGGTGTGGCGGTCGAGCCAGAGATTCTCGTCGGACATGCGCGTCAGCGTACGCCTCACCGGCCTCGCCGGGTACACCCGCGCGACGGCTTCGGCCCGTTGGGCGGGGAATCGCATACAATTAGGAGTCCAGAGACAGACAGGGCCCGATTGGGTCAGTCAGCGCGGGAGCATTATGACAACTACCACTGGCGAAGCTTCGACCGGCACCACTTCCCCCAACGGCAGCAGCGGCGACGCGACCGCGACGTGGACCGTGAAGGCCGGCCTGGCACAGATGCTCAAGGGCGGCGTGATCATGGACGTCGTCAACGTCGAGCACGCCAAGATCGCCGAGGAAGCCGGTGCCTGCTCCGTGATGGCGCTGGAGCGCGTCCCCTCGGACATTCGCGCCGATGGCGGTGTCGCACGCATGAGCAACGTCGCGATGATCGAAGAGATCATGGACGCCGTCTCGATCCCGGTGATGGCGAAGGCTCGCATCGGCCACTTTGTCGAAGCGCAGATCCTCGAGGCCGCCGGCGTCGATTACATCGACGAGTCCGAGGTGCTGACCCCGGCCGACGAGCGCCACCACATCAACAAGCACGACTACAAGGTGCCCTTCGTCTGCGGCTGCCGTGACCTGGGCGAGGCGCTGCGGCGCGTCACCGAGGGCGCGGCGATGATCCGCACCAAGGGCGAGGCCGGCACCGGCGACATCGTGGAGGCCGTGCGCCACATGCGCGCCCTCTGGGACGGCATCCGCACGCTGCAGAATGCACCGGACGATGAGCTGGCGAACATGGCGAAGGAGCTACAGGCTCCGCTTGAGCTCGTACGAGAGGTGAAGCGGCTGGGCAGGCTGCCGGTCGTGAACTTCTCCGCCGGCGGCGTCGCGACGCCCGCCGACGCGGCGCTGATGATGCAGCTGGGTGCGGACGGCGTCTTCGTCGGCTCCGGCATCTTCAAGTCGGAAGAGCCGGAGACGATGGCCGCTGCGATCGTCAAGGCGGTCACGAACTTCAACGACGCCGATGCACTCGTCGAGGTCACACGCAGCCTCAAGCATCTGGACGCAATGCCCGGCATCTCCGTCTCCTCGCTCGCACCCGAGGAGCACCTGGCCGCGCGAGGGAACTGACCACCACGACCAGCAGTCAACCACACCACGGCAACGGCGCGGAGGCGCCCGCATCCGGAGCTTCGATGAGGCCTCGCATCGGTGTGCTCGCCATGCAGGGCGACTTCGAGGAGCACATCACGCTGCTCAGGCGCGTCGATGTCGACGCCCACGAGGTGCGTACCGACGCTGAACTCGATGCCTGCGATGGGCTGATCATCCCCGGCGGGGAGAGCACGACGATCGCTCGCTTGCTGCTGGCCTTTGAGCTGATGGAGCCGCTGCGACGGCGGCTCGTGGACGGGATGCCTGCGTGGGGGACCTGCGCGGGCGCGATCCTGCTCGCCAGCGAGGCACCGGAGCTGGATCGCCCGCCGATCGGGGCGATGGACATCGCCGTGCATCGCAACGCTTTCGGCCGCCAGGTCGACTCATTCGAGGCCGATGTCGCCGTGGACGGCATCGATGGCGGACCGCTGCGCGCGGTCTTCATCCGCGCCCCGGTGATCACCTCCACCGGGCCGGAGGTGCAGGTAATCGCACGCCTCGATGACGGCCGCGTCGTCGCCTGCCGGCAGGGCGCGATGCTGGCGACCTCCTTTCACCCGGAGCTGACGGACGACGCTCGCTTCCACCAGTTCTTCGCCTCGCTGGTGCGCGCGAGCATCGACGGGCGCACGGCCGAGCATGCGCAACCGGCGGAGGAGGCCCCGGCATGACGGATAACCTCCCAGACGGAACCCGCCCGGACAGTGCCCGCACACACCCACCGCGCCCGATCGACCTCGTCGCCCTCGTCACCTTCGACGACGCGGTCTACGAGAATCAGGCGGTGACGCGTGAACGACTCTCGCGTCCCAGCGCCGCGCCGCCCGCGCTGAACACCGCGATCGAGCAGTGGCTCGTCCGCCGCCGTCACATGTGGATCGACGTCGATGGCCGCCAGATCAACGGCATCGCCACCGCACGCTCGCTGGCGAACGACGACGCATGGATCATCGACACGCTGATCGATGCCACTCTCAATGCCACCGTCGACTCCGCCGAGGCCCCGGGCAGCGGGGTCGTGCTCGCGTTGCTCGACCAGGCGATCGAGGCCGCGACACAGGGCGCCGTGACGCGGCTACTGCTGCGCACGCCGGCCGATGCGCCCGCGCTCTCCGACGCGCTCCGCGCCGGCTTCCAGCCCGCGCTCTCGGAGCGGCTCTGGGCCGGCCGCACGATCGAGACGACCGCACCGCCCGCCGAGGCCGTGACCGTCCGCGAGGCCGTGGACGGCGACGCGTTCGAGCTCTTCCAGCTCTTCAACCGCGCGCTCCCCTTCAACGCCCGCCAGGCGCTCGCGATCACGCTGGCAGAGCGGGAGGGCGTGCAAGACCGCCGCTGGCTCGCCCGCAACGCCCGCGAGTGGGTGGCAGAGGAGCAGGGCCACATCACCGCCTCGCTGCGGCTCTCGCTGACGACCGAATTGGCGCAATTCGACCTGATGGCGGACAGGGAGTCGTTGCGAGGCGCGCAGGCGCTGCTGGCGACCGCCGCGACACAGATCAGCGACCGCGATCAGGTGATCACGCTCGCTCCTCGCGCGATCGCACCCCTCGAAGGGTTGCTACGCGATCACGGGCTCGAGCCACAGGCCGACTACGCGCTCGTGAGCAAGCGCACGGCGAAGCCGAGCGTGGCAACGGTGCAGGCGCACCGGGGAGTGGTGGTGTCACGTGGCTATTGAGTTATCCGTGCGGTCCGCGGATCAACCCGCTGACCCCGCCGACCAGCCGCAACGCGCCCGCACCTCCGACGAGGCGCAGGAGCTCGATCTCATGCTCTCCACGATGCCGCAGCGCGTCATCACGGCGCTGCACGCCCGCAATGAGCCGCTGCTGGAGGTCGTGCTCGACCTCGGCCGGGCACCGACGGCGCGATACGCGGACAGCGGCGAGATCGTGCTGGACGACGCCGAGGTGACGGAGGAGGAACTCGAACAGGTCGTGCAGCAGGTCTCGGAGTTCGGTGAAGACAACCGCGCCGGCATCGAACGCACCCTGCACCGCATCTCCGCGATTCGGAACCGACGAGGACGGATCGTGGGCCTCACCTGCCGCGTCGGTCGCTCTGTGAACGACTCCGCCGCCGTGATCCGCGACCTCGCGGAATCCGGGCGCAGCGTACTGCTGCTCGGCCCTCCCGGCGTCGGCAAGACGACGATGCTGCGGGAGGCCGCGCGCATCCTCGCGGATGAGCTGAATAAGCGCGTCGTGATTGTCGACACCTCGAACGAAATCGGGGGCGATGGCGACATCCCTCACCCCGGCGTCGGCCGCTCGCGTCGCATGCAGGTGCCCCGGCCGGAGCTGCAACATCACGTGATGATCGAGGCCGTCGAGAACCATATGCCCGAAGTGATCGTGATCGATGAGATTGGCACGGCGCTGGAGGCGGAGGCCGCGCGCACGATCGCGGAGCGCGGCGTGCAGCTGATCGCCACCGCCCACGGCAACACGCTCACCAACCTGATGCGGAACCCGACACTCTCCGACCTGATCGGGGGCATCGAGTCGGTCACGCTGGGCGACGAGGAAGCGCGACGCCGCAACACGCAGAAGACGGTGCTCGAACGTCGCAGCGCACCAACCTTCCAGTCGCTGGTCGAGATTCAGTCCTTCACCCGCGTCGCCGTGCACGAGGACATCGCACGCACCGTCGACGCGCTGCTGCGCGGCTTCGACGTGGAGGCGGAGATCCGCACCGTCGACGCCTCGGGCGACATCGAGGCGGTTGAGCGACTGCAGTTGCACGGCTCGACGGACGGCATCGCGGAGATCGATGCGGACGAGAAGGCGACACCGATCCCGGCCGCGCCGGGCGGGCCGTCGCGTCGCATCCTCCCCTTCGGCGTCAGCCGCTCACGGCTGGAGGACGCGATCGGCAGCACGCGGTCGGCCGCCACCGCCGTCGACAGCCTGCGCGACGCGGACGCGGTGATGACGCTGCGCCACTACTACCGACGCCGCAGTGGGCCGCTGCGCGAGGCGGAGACGCACGGCATCCCCGTCTACGTGCTGCGCAACAACACCACCATGCAGATGGAGCAATCGCTGCTTGCAATGCGCAGCGAGGGTGAGGAGTCCGACCCCACGACCACCGCGCTGCGGGAGGCGGAAGACGCCGTCTCGGCGGTCTCCTTCCACGGTCGCCAGAGCATCGAACTGGCCCCTCAGAACGGCTACATCCGCAGGCTCCAGCACGAAGTGGCGAATCGCCACGGGCTGAAGTCGAATTCGCGAGGCCGAGAGCCCTACCGTCGCGTCACGATCAGCGCCAGCAGCGCCTCACCCAACCGCGACCTCCCGTGGAACGCACGCTCGCGCTGATGACCGGGCAGCAGGGCCTCTTCGTCACCTTCGAGGGCGGAGAGCGCACCGGGAAGTCGACGCAGATCGCGGCACTCGCCGAACGGCTACGCGCCGGTGGCCGCGACGCCGTCACCAGTCGCGAGCCCGGCGGTACGCGGCTGGGCGAACGGCTACGCGAAGCGCTCTTCGAGGGCGAATCACCCGCCCCGGAGGCGGAGCTGCTGATCTTCGCCGCCGCCCGCGCGCAGCTCGTGCATGAACTGATCCGCCCGGCGCTCGACCGAGGCGCAGTCGTGCTCTGTGACCGCTTCGCCGATTCGACCATTGCGTACCAGCAGTACGGGCGCGGGCTCGACCCGGCGCTCGTCGCCTCAGTGAACGCCACGGCGACCGGCGGTCACGTCCCCAACCTCACGGTGCTGCTGGACATGCCGCCGGATGCGGCGCGCGAGCGCGGCGACGAGGAGACAGACTACATCGAGCGCGAAGAGTCCACGTTCCACGATCGCGTGCGCGACGGCTACCTCGCACTGGCGCGCGCGGAACCGGATCGCTGGGCGACATTCGACGCCGCACTCCCGGTCGAGACGCTCACCGCACAAATCTGGGAGCGTCTCGCCGCGCTGCTCTCGTAACAAGAAGGCGGCCCGCGCGGGCCGCCTTCTCAGTTCAGCGAAGCGAACGAACTATTCGACTCGCTCGAAGATCGTCGCGATGCCCTGGCCGCCACCGATGCAGAGAGAGACGAGCCCGTAACGGCCGCCGGTGCGCTCCAGCTCGTACATCGTCTTGATGGTCAGGATCGTGCCGGTCGCACCGACCGGGTGGCCGAGCGCAATCGCCCCACCGTTGGGGTTCGTCTTCTCACGCGGCAGGCCGAGCGCAGTCGAGCAGGCCGCAGCCACCGAGGCGAAGGCCTCGTTCAGCTCGATTACGTCGAGGTCGTTGACCGTGAGGCCAGCCTTCTCAAGCACCTTCTCGACGGCCGGGATCGGACCGGAACCCATCACCGACGGCTCAACGCCGGACTCCGCACGAGCCACCATGCGCATCCTCGGCTTGAGGCCCAGTTCCTGCGCATTGGCGGCAGTGGTGACCACCATCGCGGCGGCACCATCGTTGATGCCGGAAGCGTTGCCGGCGGTCACGCTGCCGCCATCGCGGAAGATCGTGCGCAGCTTGCCCAGCGTCTCCATGTCGGTTTCCCGCGGGTGCTCGTCGGTGTCGAACGTGACCGTCTTGCGGCCCTGACGCACCTCCATCGGCAGGATCTGCTCCGTGAAGCGACCCTCGTCGATCGCCGTGCGAGCGCGCTCCTGGGACTGCACGGAGAAGTCGTCCTGCAGCTCTCGAGAGACCTCGTACTTCTCTGCCAAGTTCTCGGCAGTCTCACCCATGAGGATGTGATCGAATGGGTCGGTGAGCAGGTGCATGGTGCCGTCTTCGAGCTGGTCGTGACCGTACTTGTACCCGTAGCGGGCCTTGCGCAGGTAGAACGGCATCGCGCTCATGTTCTCGACGCCGCCAGCGACGATGATGTCGGCGTCGCCGGTCTGCAACCAGCGCGCGGCAGTGTTGATCGCCTCCAGCCCGGAACCGCAGATGCGGTTGACGGTGTAGGCGGGGGTCTCGATCGGCATGCCGGCCTTCACGGAGGCGTGGCGGGAGACATAGCCGTCTTCCGCGACCTGTCCGACACAGCCCAGGATCACCTGGTCGACGTCCTCAGGCGCTACGCCCGCGCGCTCGACCGCTTCCCTCATGACTGCGGCAGCGAGGTCGGCTGCGGACGTGTCCGCCAGCGATCCGCCAAACGCGCCGATTGCGGTCCGAACACCGCTCAGGATCACTACGTCTTCCATGAATCCCCCCTCCGCGCCTTCTGTCGAGGCGTCTCGATTGATTGTCCGGCGCTGCCGGAGCGAGCCACAGTATATGCGCGCCCCGCCGCCCTTACGAGTCCCGCGGGGGGGGGTCGTCGGGACCCGCTCTTGCGCCCCGTCACGCATCTTGCCGTGCACACGGCCGAAGCCGCTCCTACACTGCCCCCATGTCACGTCGCAGCGCCTCCGTGCGCGTCCCCGCCACCTCCGCCAATATGGGCCCCGGCTTCGACAGCCTCGGCGTCGCGCTGGACTGGACCGCGCGCATCACGATCACGGTCGATGACCAGCCGCTGGAGACCCCGCGAGGGCCGATCGACTCGATGGCGTCGACTGCGGCAATCTCGCTCTTCCGCCACGCGGGTGCCGATATCCCGGTCGGCGTGCAGTCCGACTACGAGGGCGACATTCCGGTCGGCCGCGGCCTCGGCGTCTCCGCTTTCGCGCGTGTCGGTGGGCTCGTGGCGGCGAACGAGCTGCTCCGCGGCGAATACGACGACGACACCCTGCTCGCCCTCGCCACCCGGCTGGAGGGCCACGCGGACAATGCCGCGCCCGCACTGCTCGGCGGGGTGCAGGTGACTGTCGATACGGACGACGGCCTCCAGCACGTCACGATCGAGCCGCCGGACGACCTGCACGTCGTATTGCTCGTCCCGAGTTTCTCGATGCCCACCGAGAAGTCGCGCAAGAAGTTACCGGAACAGCTCACGCGCCAGCAGGCGGTCCACAACATCGGACGTGCCGCATTGCTCGTCGCGGCCCTCCAACAGCGTCGCTACGATCTGCTTGCGACCGCCACCGAGGACGTACTGCACCAGCCCGCGCGCGGGCAGATATTCGAGGCGATGTTCCCGATCTTCGAGGCCGCTCGGAGCGCTGGCGCGCTCGCCGCGTACCTCTCCGGCGGCGGCCCCACCGTCGCCGCGCTCGCCACCGACGGGCTCGATGCAATCGCCGAGGCGATGCAGCAGGCCGCCGCGGGGCACAACGTCAGCGGACGCACGAAGGTCACCTCGATGAGTGCCGCGGGCGCAGTGTTGCTCGAAAACTGACTGACGCCACGCCTCCCACCCGTTAGCCTGAGATCGTGAGAGATCGAGAGCCAGCGTGAGTCCGCTCGTCGTCCAGAAGTACGGTGGCAGCTCTGTCGCCGATGCCGACCGCATTCGCCACGTCGCGAAGCGCATCTCCGCGCGTGCCGAGGAGGGGAGCAGCGTCGTCGCTGTGGTCTCGGCGATGGGCAACAGCACCAACGAGTTGATCGCGCTCGCTCAGCGCGTCTCGCGCGTCCCGCACCAACGCGAGATGGACGTTCTGCTCGCGACCGGGGAGGCACGATCGTCCGCGCTGCTCTCGATGGCACTCGATGACCTCGGGCACCCCGCCGTGAGCCTCAACGGTGCTCAGGCCGGCATCCAGACGGACGCCGTCTACGGCCGAGCCCGCATCGCCGGCATCGATACCGCGAGGATTGAGCGTGAGCTCGAACATGGGCGCGTCGTGATCGTCGCCGGGTTCCAGGGCGTCGGTGAGGACTTCGAACTGAGGACCCTCGGCCGGGGCGCGAGCGATACGACCGCTATCGCGCTCGCTGCCGCGCTCGATGCCGACGCGTGCGAGATCTATACCGATGTCGCCGGCATCTACAGCGCCGACCCGCGCGTCTGTCCGACAGCTCGCCCGCTGCGCGACATCGGCCACGACGAGATGCTCGAGCTGGCGACCACCGGCGCGCGCGTGATGCACGCCCGGGCGGTCGAGATCGCGGCCCTCTACAACGTCGAAGTGCTCGTCACGAGCAGCTTTGACGACTCCGCACCCGGTACTCTGATTCGCAAGGAGACGCAGATGGAACAGGCAGACAAGGTCCGAGGCGTCGCGCACCAGAACCACATCGCAAAGGTGACCGTGCGAGGCGTGCCCGACCGACCCGGCATCGCCGCCGACCTCTTCGAGCCACTGGCCGCGGCCGGCGTCTCAGTCGATACGATCGTGCAGAACGCGAGCGTCGAGGACCTCACCGACCTCACCTTCACCGTCGATCGCGCCGAAGTGGCGCAGGCGGTGAGCGTGGTGGAGGGGATCCTCAGCAAGATCGATGCCGGCGAGGTCGTCTCCGACCCGGGCCTCGGTTCGGTCTCGATCGTCGGCACCGGCATGGCGACGACGCCAGGCTACGCGGCCCGCATGTTCCGCGCGCTCTACGAGCAGGGCATCAACATCGAACTGATCTCCACCTCGGAGATTCGCATCACGGCGATCGTCGCCGCGGATCAGGTCGAAGGCGCGGTCAACGCGCTACACGAGGCGTTCACACTCGACCGCGAGGACTAGTTCACGCCTCCGGAAGCGTGGCTTCTGCATCCTCCGACAGGCTCAGGATTAGCGGAGCTTCCAATCTGAGGCTGCCTCCGCGATTGTGCTAAGATGCGTTTCCGTACGTCCGTTCGCGTATTTACCTAAGCGATTACACCGATGTTCACCCACCTCCACACACATTCGGAATACTCCCTCCTTGATGGCCTGAGTAAGATTCCGGATCTCGTGCGGGAGGCGAAAGCCCTCGGCCAGACCGCGCTCGCGATCACCGATCACGGCGCGCTCTACGGCGCGATCGAGCTCTACGAAACGGCGAAAGCGAACGAGGTCAAGCCGATCATCGGGCTAGAGGCCTACGTCGCGCCGGGCAGCCGCACCGACCGCGACCCGAACGATCGCTCGCCGTTCCACCTCACCCTGCTCGCCCAGAACGAGATCGGCTACCGCAACCTGATCAAGCTTTCCAGCGCCTCGCACCTCGAGGGGTTCTACTACCGCCCACGCATCGACCGCGAGCTGCTGGAGCAATACAACGAAGGCCTGATCGCGCTCTCCGGTTGCCCCTCCGGCGAGGTGATGCGACTGCTGAGCGATGGGCGCGAGGAGGATGCGCTGCAGGCCGCGGGCTGGTACCGCGATCTCTTCCCGGGGCGCTACTACGTGGAGCTCCAGGAACACGGGCAAGAGCAGTTCAGTCGCCTCACGCCAGGCCTCGTAGACCTCAGCAAGCAGCTCGCCCTGCCGCTCGTGCTGACCAACGACTCGCACTACACGACCGCCGCGCAGCACCAGCATCACGACGTACTGCTATGCATCGGCACGAACACGACGATCCACGACGAGAACCGCTTCAAGCTGGACGGCGAGTCGTTCTACCTGAAGTCCGAGCAGGAGATGCGTGCGCTGCTGCCTGAGCTGCCGCAGGCGGCCGACAACACCGCGCTGATCGCGGAGCAGATCGACATCAATCTGGAGTTCGGCCGCGCCCAGTTGCCGGACCCCGGCATCCCGGCCGGGATGGAGTCCGCTCGATACCTGCGCAATCTCTGCGACAAAGGCGTGCAGCGCTACTACGGCGGGGACCTCTCCGAGGAGCAGCGGGAGCGGCTCGCCTACGAGCTGCGAATCATCGAAGAGACCGGCTTCATCGAGTACATGCTGATCGTGCGGGACATCGCGCACTTCATGCGCGAGCGCCGCATCCCGATGGGCGTGCGAGGCTCGGCGGCCGCATCGATGGTGCTCTACTGCCTCGGCGTGATCGAAATCGAGCCGACACAGTACCGGCTCGTCTTCGAGCGATTCCTCAACCCGGAGCGGCTCTCGATGCCAGATGTCGACTTCGACATCGCCGACGACCGCCGCGACGAGGTGATCAACTACGCAGCCGACCGCTTCGGCCGTGACCACGTCGCGCAGATCATCACCTTCGGCACGCTGGGCGCGAAAGCCGCGATTCGGGACAGCGGCCGCGCGCTGGGCATGTTGTACGGCGACACCGACCGGATCGCGAGGCTCGTCCCGGATACCCTCGGCATCACGATCGACGGCGCACTCGACGAGGTCGCGGAGCTCAGCGGCGCGTACCAGGGCGAGGATCCGGTACGCGAGATGCTCGACACCGCGCGCGGCCTCGAGGGGGTCGCGAGGCACGCGAGCACGCACGCCGCCGCGGTAGTGATCACGCGTGAGCCGCTGACCGACGTGCTGCCCGTGCAGCGCAACATCAATGCGAAGGGCGCGGCCAAGCAGGACGAGCCGGAAGACGCGCTGCCCACGACGCAGTACGACATGAACGTCGTCAACAAGATCGGGTTGTTGAAGCTCGACTTCCTCGGCCTCACCAACCTCACGATCCTCGGCCACGCGATCGACCTGATCCGCGAGCACCGCGGCGAGGAGATCAACCTGATCGACCTGCCGGACGGCGACGAGCAAGCGATGCAGCTCTTCGCCGCCGCCGACACCTTCGGCATCTTCCAGATGGAATCGGCCGGCATGCGACGCAACGTCGCCGACCTGCAGCCGCGCGACATCCGCGAGGTCGCGGCGATGGTCGCGCTCTACCGGCCGGGGCCGATTGAGCACATCGGCACCTACATCGACGCGAAGCACGGGCGCACGAGCCCTGCCTATCCGCACCCCGACCTCGCCGAGATTCTGGACGAGACGTTTGGAGTGATCGTCTACCAGGATCAGGTGCTGGAGATCGCGAAACAGTTCGCGGGCTACTCGCTCGGCCAGGCTGACGTGATGCGCAAGGCGATGGGCAAGAAGATCCCCGAGGTGATGCTGGCGGAACGCGAAGGCTTCATCGCCGGCGCTGTCGCGAAGGGCTACGACCAGAGGCTGGCCGAGGGCCTCTTCAACCTGATCGAGCCTTTCGCGGGCTACGCGTTCAACAAGGCTCACGCCTTCTCGTACGGCGTGATCGCCTACCAGACCGCCTACCTGAAGGCCCACTACCCGGTGGAGTTCATGACCGCCGTACTCGTCTCGGCAGGTGGCTCGCAGGATCGCATCGCCGCCGCCGTCGCCGAGTGCACGCGCCTCGGCATCGAGGTGCTACCACCCGACGTGGCGCGTTCCCAGACTCGCTTCACGATCGAGAACGCCGAGGGCGACGGCGACACCAACGGCGCGCCCACCATTCGGTTCGGGCTCGCGCAGATCAAAAACGTCGGCAGTGGGGCGATCGACGAGTTCATCGCCGAGCGCGAAGAGGAGGGGGTCTTCACCTCGCTGGAGGACTTCGCGCGGCGCCTCAACCCGCGCAACCTCAACCGCCGCGCACTTGAGTCAATGACGCAGGCTGGCGCGCTCGACTCGCTCGACCCGGACGCCGGCCGTCACCGCATGGTCGCGGGCGTCGAACGCATCCTCTTGCTCGCGCAACAGGAACAGCGGCTGCGCGAGACCGGACAGACCTCGATGTTCGACATGTTCGGCAGCGAGGTGGACACCCCGCTGGCGGCGCTCGAACTGCCTCCCGCCGACCCTCGGCAGGAGGAGGTGCTGCGACAAGAACTGCTCGTCTGGGAGAAGGAGTTGCTCGGCACCTACATCACCGAGCACCCGTTCGCCGACGCTCGCGAGGCGCTCGACGAGTACATCACCGTCGAGAGCAGCGACCTCACGGCCGACCTCGCGGGCCACTCGGAGGTGGTCGCCGGCGCCGTAACGATCGTGCGCCCGCTGACGACGCGCCATGGCAAACCTTTCGCCGCGATCACGATCGAGGACATGAGCGGGCAGACGGAGCTCACGATCTGGCCCGACTCCTACGAACAGTGGAGCAGCCTGCTGGTGCAGGGCGAGGTCCTGCTTGCACTCGTCGAGGTCCGCGAACGCGGAGACCGGCTGACGGTCGCGGTAAAGCAGCTCGCTGCCTACGACCGTGAGACGCACGCCCCGATCGACTTCGACCGTCGTCGCTTCACGCCTCGTACGCCGCGACCGGGCCGCCGCGCATCCGGTGGCCCACCCGGCAGCCGCGCGAACGCCCCGCCGCAGCGCGACGGAAACGGCAACGCGCCGACTACCGCTACCGGCAACGGACGCGGCCAGCTACGTGCGGTCCGATCGCCGCCCACGAACGGCAACGGCGCACCGCCGGCCCCCGCCGCACCGCCCGACCCGGGCGGTGCTCGACGGCTGCGCATCACGATGGAAGAGACGACCGACGCACCCTCCGACGTACGTCGGCTGAAGAAGATCATCGAGCAACTCGCGGCCAATCCGGGTGGGCTGCCGGTCGAGCTCCTGATCAAGACTCGCGGCGGCGCGTTCGAACGGCTCCAGCTCACCGCCGCTATCTCCGCCGAGTCCCTGATCCCGCGCATCAGCTCGCTGCTTGGCGTGCTCGGCAGTGCCGTGGAGGTCGGCGACATCTCCGTGGTCGCCGCTGCGGACGGTCTCGCTGTCGCCAGCAGCGGCTAGCGCCAAAACGCCCGGGGCAACTAGACAAGTTCGGCAGCAGGACAGACTCGGCGCTAGGATGGCGTCGTGCCAGCCTTCACAGCCTCAGCAGTCCGGGCCGCCAACCGGGCCGTCAATCGCACTGGGGCGCTGCTCGACCGCTACGATCGCCTGGGGCCGATGCTGCTCGCCGCGATCGTCGGCGTGCTCGCCGGGCTGTCGGAGGTCGGCTTCGAAGGACTGCTGTGCCTCGCGGACTGGGTCTTCTTCGACCTGATCCACGAGCAACTGCTCAGCGAACTTCCCGGCTGGCGCATCCTGATCCTGCCCGCGCTGGGCGGGCTGCTCATCGGGCCAATTGTCACGCGCTTCGCTCGCGAGACGTGAGGACAGGGCGTCTCCGACGTGATGCTCGCGGTCGAGACCGCGGGGAGCTGTATCCGCGCGCGTGGCCCCGACGACGGCAGTGACGACCGCGCTCACGCTCGGCTCAGGCGGCGCAGCGGGCCGGCAAGGGCCGATCGTGCAGATTGGCGCGGGCCTCGGCTCGACGATCGCGCAGGCGCTGAGGCTCTCGAACGACAACGTGCGCCTGCTCGTCGCCAGTGGCGTCGCCGGAGGCGTGGCGGCGGCCTTCAACGCTCCAATCGCCGGCGTCTTCTTCGCACTGGAGGTCGTGCTGCGGTCGATCACCACTCGCAACTTCGGCGTGGTGATGATTGCGTCGCTCGCAGCCACGGTGACGTCCGCCTCGCTGCTCGGCGCGGACCTGCTGGTGGCGATCCCGGAGTACTGACTCGAACACGCGATCGAAATCCCGCTCTACGCCCTGCTGGGCGGGATCGCAGCGGTCGTCGGTTCCGGCTTCGTGCGGCTGATGCACGGCACGGAGGACCTACTCGCCCGACCGCCACTGCGCTCCCCGATGCTGATCCCGGCCAGCCGCGGGCTGGCTGTCGGGCTGATTGCGCTGATCGACCGCAACGTGATGGGCGAAGGTCAGGGCGTGATGGACGACATCGTCAACGCGCGCACGGCGGTTTCGACGCTCTGGCTGCTCGTGCTGCTCAAGCCACTCGCTTCGGCGGCCACGCTCGGCTCCGGCGGGAGCGGCGGCATCTTCTGGCCCTCGCTGTTCCTGGGCGCGCTCACCGGCGGCATCTTTGGCGCGGCGGTGCACGGGCTGCTGCCGGAGCTGACCGCCAGCTCCGGTGCCTACGCCACGGTGGGTATGGCGGCAGTCTTCACATCGGTCTCGCACGCGCCGATCAGCGCCGTGCTGATGCTGTTCGAGATGACCCGCGACTACGACATCATGCTGCCGCTGATGACCGCCGTGGCGGTCGCCACGTCCGCCTCGCAGGCGCTGAGCCGCGGCAGCGTCTACACGATCGGCCTCGAACGCCGCGGCGTGCTGATCGAGGAGGACCCGGCACCGCGAGCGTGATGGAGGCGCTCACCGTCGCCGACGCGATGTCGCCGGTGCCTGTCGCCGTCTCCCCCGAGACCGAGGCCGCCGAGGTGATGCAAGCGCTGCGAGGCGACCCGGACGGTTCCGCGCTCGTGATGGACGACGACGGGCAGCTCGTCGGCATCATCACCAACGTCGACCTCAACGAAGCGATCTCCAGTGGCGACTCGGATCGCTCCGCCGCCGAAATCGCGACACGCGACCTGCGTACGGTCTTCGCCGATCAGACACAGCACGCCGCGCTCAGCATCCTCGGCAGCCGCAACATCCACGCGCTGCCGGTCGTCGAGCGCGCCAACCCGGATGCGATCTGCGGCATCCTCCGTCGCTCCGACATCACGCAGGCAGACGCCGCCTCCGTCCAGAGTCGATCCGCCTCGATGCGCAGGCGGCGCGTCACGCGCGTCACCGGCGACGACGTGCGCTACCTCGAGCTGCACGTCGCGCGCCACAGCACCGTCGAGCGCCATGAACTGACCGAGGTACAATTGACAGACGACACAGTCGTGATCGCGATCCGGCACGAAGGCATGACGATGATCCCGCGCGGTCACACCCGCCTCGCGAAAGGTAACCGCGTCACCGTGCTCTCCACCGCTGCTGCCGCCGACTCCGTGCGAGCAGTCTTCGAACGCCCCGCGGCTGGGCCCGAGCGGTAGACTATTCGCATGGCACAACAGTCGACGAGGGCCGATCCCCAGATTCAGCGACACCTCGCAACACTGGCTGCGATCCGGGGTCAGCTCGGCCGCGTGATCGTGGGCCAGGACGCGCTCGTCGATCGCCTGTTGATCGCGCTGCTCACGAACAGCCATGCGCTGATTGAAGGCGTCCCAGGGCTCGCCAAGACCCTCACCGTCTCATCACTCGCGCAGACGCTTCAATGCTCCTTCACACGCATACAATTCACGCCTGATCTGCTGCCCGCAGACATCACCGGCACGATGGTCTTCGACCCGCTGGAGACGGAGTTCCACGTCCGCCGTGGCCCGATCTTCGCCAACGTTGTGCTCGCGGACGAGATCAACCGCGCACCGGCAAAGGTGCAGTCCGCGCTGCTCGAAGCGATGCAGGAGCGACAGGTCACAATCGGCGGAGAGACGATGGCGCTGCCCGATCCCTTCCTCGTGCTCGCGACGCAGAACCCGATCGAACACGAAGGCACGTACCCGCTCCCCGAGGCCCAGCTCGACCGCTTCATGCTCAAGGTTCTGGTCACTTACCCCGAGCGCGAAGAGGAACGCGACATCCTGCGCCGTGGCCTCGACCGCGATGACGAAACCCTTGAGGCCGTCACCGACCCGACCGGCATCGAGCAACTCTGCGAAGCGGTCGCCGCTGTCGAGGTGAACGACCGCATCCGCGAGTACGTGGTGCGGCTGATCGAAGCGACCCGCGACCCCTCCCGCTACCAGATGGACGCGCTTTCTCCGCTGCTCGAATTCGGCGCATCGCCGCGCGCCAGCGTCTTCCTCGCCCGCGCGGCGCAGGCATACGCGTTTATCAACGAACGTGACTACGTCGTCCCCGACGACGTGAAAGCGCTTGCCCCCGACGTGCTGCGGCACCGTCTGATCACGACCTACGAGGCCGAGGCGCAGGGCGTCACCGTCGAAGGGATCGTGGAGCAACTGCTCGCCGGCGTCGGGATCCCGTAACGTGATCGCCCTCTTCGCGGCCGATACGGCGGAACGCCCGACCGCGACCAACGGCGAGGGTGACACCACCAGCACCGAACTGCCGCCTGAGTTGCTCGCGCAGATTCGGCGCATCGAGATTCGTGCGCGCCGGCTCGCATCGACCCTGCTCGCCGGCGACTACCGCAGCGTCTTCCGTGGCTCCGGCATCGAATTCGCGGAGGCCCGCGAGTACGTGCCGGGCGACGATGTGCGGCTAATCGACTGGAACGTCACCGCCCGCATGGGCACGCTGTGGGTCAAGCACTACGTCGAAGAGCGAGAGGTGAACGTCGTCTCGGTCGTCGACCTCTCGGCCTCGCAGCTTGCAGCGCGGTCGACGTCGGGCCGGCTCGGCGTGGCGGCGCAGGTCTGCGCGCTACTCTCCTTCGCCGCCGCCTCGAACAACGACCGCTCCGGCCTGCTCACGTTCTCCGATCGCGTGGAGCGGTTCGTCCCGCCCGCTCGCGGCACCCGCCACGTGCTGAGGCTCGTGCGAGACATCCTCTTTCACCCGCCGCCACACACCAGCACCGACCTGGCCGCAGCCACCGACTATCTGAACCGCGTGCTGCGTCGCCGCTCGATCGTCTTCTTGCTCTCCGACTTCTTCGACGCGGGATACGAACAGTCGCTGCGCACGCTCGCGCGACGTCACGACGTGGTCGCGATCTCGCTCGTCGACCCGCTGGACCTCGATTTTCCCGACGCCGGGATGATCGAGGTCGAAGACGCAGAGAGCGGCGCGCGGATGCTGATCGACAGTTCCGATGCCGGAGTACGGCGGCGATTCCGTCAGCAGGCAGCCGAGCGCGCGGAGCAGCGCCGCAGCACGCTCGCCGCCTCGGGCGTCGAGGAGATCGAACTGCGACTCGACGAGGACTACGTCGAACCGCTGCTGCGCTACTTTCGACGCCGAGCGGCCCGACGATGAGCGCCCGACGCGCGGCGCAGCATGCGGTGGCGGCGCTGGTCGCCGTGCTCTTCGCCATCACAGTCGCCGTCGATGCCGCGCCCGCATCCGCACAGGAAACTCCGCTCGTCGAGGTGCGGGTCGCGTTCGAGCCCCCGAGCGTGCGCGTCGGTGAGCGCACCAGCCTGGTCGTCTCGGTATTGCACGGGCCGAATCTGCTGATCTCGGCGACTGACCCACGGCTCGTCGGTGGGCTGGAACTGATCGAGGCAGTGCCCTCGGAGACGACGACGACGCGCGAAGGGCTGATCACGACCTTCCGCTACGTGGTCACGAGCTTCGCGCTTGGCGAGTTGCAACCGGGGGCTCTGCGTGTCTCGTGGCTGATGGAGGACGGATCCGGCGGCAGCGTGACCGCTCCATCACCAACGCTCGCGATCGGCACATCGGTCTCCTCTGCAGACGGCACGCTACGCCCGCTCAAACCGCAGGCGTCGATCGGCGGAGCCGCGCCCGCGTGGCAGCGGCCGATCAGCGCCGGCGGCGTACTCGCGCTGGCGCTGATCGGCGTCGCCGCATGGTTCTGGGTACACCGGCGAGAGCGGGTCCAGGAGGAAGACCGCAGACTCGACACACCGCCCAGCGGCCCGGAAGAACGGGCTCGAGCCCGCCTTACCGGCCTGACAACGGCACAGCTGCTGCCTGATGGCGACTTCGACGGCTTCTACGGCGGCATCTCGACAATCGTGCGCGGCTACCTGGAGGAGCGCTTCGACTTCCGCGCGATGGCGATGACGACGGTCGAGCTGCAGCGACGGATGGAGGATCGCGGTGTCGAGCGCTGGCAGGCGCGGCTCGTCGCCGGCTTGCTCGATCGGTGCGATGCCGCCGTCTACGCACATCGCAACCCCGACCCCGCTTCCGCCGATCACGACCTCACCGTGGCCTTCGAGATCGTGGAGCTCTCCCGCCCACCGGCGCTGGTGGCCCCGGCATGAGCTTCGGAACGCCCGCGCTTCTGCTGCTGCTGCCGCTGGTCGCGGTCCCTGCGCTCTGGAGCTGGTTGCGCGGCCTCGGTCGCCCGGCGATGGCGGTGGCCGACATCGGCGTGCTGCGCGTGGCCGCCGAGGGCGGCACGAGCTGGCGGCTGCGCCTGCGCTTCCTGCCGGACGTGATGCGCGCCGTCGCCCTCACGGCCCTGATCATCGGCCTCGCTCGCCCGCAGGAGGGGCTGGCGCTGACCTTCATCCCGGAAGAGGGCATCGATGTCGTCGCGGTGCTCGACGCGTCGTCCTCGATGACCTTCGCCACGCCCGGTGGCCCCAGCCGCCTCGTCGCGGCGCAGCGTGTCGTCGAGGAGTTCGTCGAGACGCTCGAGGGCGACCGCGTCGGGCTGGTGATCTTCCAGCAGCGCGCGCTCGCACTCTCGCCGCTCACGCTCGACCACAGCGCGCTGATTCGCGCGGTGCGTGACGTCCGCTCCGGACTGCTCACAGACGGGACGGCGATCGGGCTCGGTCTCACGGAGGCGCTCAACCTGCTCCGCGAGTCGCAGGCGCGCGGTCGCGTGATCGTGCTGCTGACGGATGGGCAGAACAACGCGGGCGATGTCTTCCCGACCGACGCGGCGCAGATCGCGAAGGCGCTTGGCATCCGCGTCTACACGATCGGGTTCGCAGCCGACTCCGGGGCGCTGATCCGGGCGTTCGATGGCATCGACGCCCAGACGTTGCGCTCAATCGCGACGATCACCGGCGGCGAGTACTACACCGCATCGACGCAAGAAGAACTCTCCGCCGCATACGCCGCGATCAGCGCCCAAGAGCGCAGTCGAGTCGGCGAGCGCGAGTTCGCGACCTTCCACGAATTCGCGCCATGGTTCATCGCTGCGGCCATCGCTCTGCTCGCCGCTGAGGCCGTGCTGCGCTCCACGTGGCTGCGGAGGTACCCGTGATCAGCTTCGGTGCGCCCGCCGCTCTGCTCTCGCTGCTCGCCCTGCTGCCCGCCGGCGGCGCGCTGTTTTACCACCACTGGCGCGATGCCCAGTCCGACGTGGCGCTGGGTGGTGGCGAGCCGCTGCGACGCGGACGCAGCACGAGGCGTGTGCGTATCCGCCACGCGCTGCTGCTCGGCGCGCTGACGCTCGCCGCCCTCGCAGCCGCGAGGCCGCAGTGGGGCACCTCCGGCCAGCCGGTGACACGACGCGGCATCGACATCGCAATCGCGCTTGATGTCTCGCGCTCGATGACCGCCACGGACGTCACGCCGACGCGCGCGGAGGCCGCCGCACGCGGGCTCGGGGAGCTGATCGACCACCTGCAGGGTGACCGCGTCGGGCTCGTCACGTTCGCGGGGTCGACCTTCCTCCGCTCGCCGCTGACGCTCGACCTCGATGCGATTCGTCAGTTGATCGGACAGGCACAAGTCGAAGCGCCGCTGCTCCGCGCGGGCACGAGTCTGGCTGCGGCGCTGGACGAGGCGCAACGAATACTGGAGATCGATAGCGCGGCGACGACACAGGTGATCGTGATCGTCTCCGACGGCGAAGATCAGTCGCCCGCGCGCCTGGACGAGGCGATCCACCGCCTGACGCGCGATGGGCTACGCGTCTATGCTGTGATCGCCGGGACGGACGCGGGCGTCGATATCCCGACCGACGGCCGCGGCAACGTCGAACACACGGCCGTCGATCGCGCGACGCTGGAGCTGATCGCCAGCTCCACGGGTGGTGAGCTCCGCACGACCAGTACAGTCGCCGGCCTTGCTGTTGAGTTCGCCCGAATGCGGCAATCGCAGTTCGATCAGTCGGAACAGACCGTCCCGGTCGAACGCTACCAGTGGCTGCTCGCCGCGGCGCTCGCACTGCTGCTCGCGCAGTCGATCGTCGCCCGGGGCGTGAGGCCGCTGCCGCTGCGCGCGTCGCGCATCTCGCTCGGGTTCACGGTGCTACTCGCGCTCGGTATCGTCGCCTGTGGAGGCAGCGCCGCTTCCGGCCACGTCCGCGACGGCAACGACGCGTTCGACGCCGGGCGCTTCGACGAGGCATTGACCGAGTACCGCCAGGCCGCCGACCTGCTGCCGGAGGATCCGACCGTCGCTTACGACGCCGGCAACACCCTGCACCAGCTGCGCCGATTCGAGGAGGCGACCCCCGCCTCCTCCTTCGCTGCCGCAACCACGCAGGACAGCGCGCTCTTCCGCAGCGCGACATACGCGCTCGGTAGCCACGCGTTTGAGCGCGGGGCGCTTGGAGATGCGCGCGACGCGTTCGTCGAGGTGCTGCGGCGCGACCCGACGGACGAGGACGCCCGCTACAACCTCGAACTTGTGCTGCTCGCACTACAGCCACCGCCGCCCGCCGCGGACGCCGGCCCGCAAGAGCAGGCGCCTGACGATTCGGAGCAGCCCGATAACAGCGACAGCAGCGACACGCAACAAGGATCGGACGGCCCGGCCGCCCCTGAACAGAGCGCCAGCGGCCCGCCCACGGCACCTGACGGCAGCCCGATCGAGGCTCCGGATGACGACGGCCAGCCTACAGAGCAGCAGACGTTGCAGGAGGCCCGGCAGGCGCTGGCCGATGCGATCGTGGAGTCGGGCTCGGAGGTGACCGTCGAGCAAGCACTGGAGCTGCTCGACCTCGTCAGGCTCGTGAACCGACTACAGGAGCTGGAGCGATCAGACTCCGGCGGCGGGAACTTCCCCGCGCGGTGAGGGCACGCGCCCGAGCCTGATCCAGCGGGCGAACACGCGGCCAAGCAGGCGGTTCCGGGCCGCTATATAGCTCCCACGGAGCTCTTCCGCCGCTTCCTCGTCGAGCACGTACTCCGCGTCGCCTTCGCCCCGCGGCTCGCCGTAGCGCTCACGCGAATAGGCGCCGGCGAGGTCCGTCAGATCGACCTCGTCGCCGACCAGTCGTTCGAGTTGCCCCGCGCTCTCGATCGCCGTGCGGTTCGACCGCATCGGCACGCCAGCCAGCGAGGCCAGTTGTTGCAGCTTCGCCCAGCGTGCTCCAGCTTCTTCGAGGCCCCTGAACCAGTACGCCCAGAATGAGCGGATAGCAACGAATACGGCCACGGCAAACACCGCCGCCAGTGAGACGTAGGTGATGACCGCCGCGACGATCGCGGCGATCGCGCTCTCCTCGACCACCGCCGCCGTTCCGACCAGCTCGTGAATCAGGATGTCCTCCAGCAGCTCCTGCAAGAAGGCATCGGTGAGCAGCTCGTCGGATTCCGCATCGCTGTTTCGCGCCGCCAGCAGCAGATCCGCGTCGTCGCCCGGTCGGGAAATCAGGCGCTCCGCCGGCGTCGGATTGAATTCGACCCAACCGAGCCCGGGGAAGTAGACCTCCGGCCAGGCCCAGGCGTTGAGCTCCGTCACCTCGTACGCCTTCGTCTCCGCGTCGATGTCGGACTCGTCCAGTACGAAGCCGGTCGCGACGCGAGCCGGGATGCTCAGCGTCCGTAGCATCACGGCCATTGCCGAAGCGTGATGGTCGAAGTAGCCCTGTTGCGAGTTGAAGAGGAAGAAGGCCACGGCATCTTCCTGAGGCGGACGCGTCTGCACGGTCAGCGTGAACGGGTACTGGTCGCGCAGGTACGCCTCGATCTGTCGTGCGGCGGCATATGGCTGCTCGACGCCGCCGGTGATCTCGACCGCCAGTTGCCCGACCTCGGGCGGCAGGTCGGCCGGGAGCTGCAAGTACCGCTGGACGATGTCCGCCGGATAGTTGCGGCCGGAGGCCAGCAGCGTGTCGAGCGCCGCACCGGAGACCGATCCGACCGTGATGTACGAGTCGCCGTCACGCACGCGCTCTTGCGGCACGAGGCCGATCGAGTCGAATCCGAAGGTGTCGGTCAGCAGCCGGGCCTCGACATCCGTCGTGATCGGGTCACCGGCAGTAAACAGGCGCCTGCTCGCCACCCCGGAGACCACATCGACCTGCACCTCGACCGGGCGACGCAGCTCAGCGCGGGTCAGCGGCGTGCCGAAACGCGCAGCCTCGACGCTCGTGCCGAGCAGTGGCAGCGTCGCGGCACCTGAGACCGTCCAGCCCTGCGGCGAGTACTCATCGTAGACCGCGCCACGGAGGTACAGAGGACGGGCGGTCGGCAGGTCCGGCACGCGCACGGAAATCAGCACCTGATCGGGGTTCAGCGTGATCGCCCCCTGCAACGGCAGTGCCTGGCCAAAACTGTGGATGTGCCGATCCTGTTTCGAGCCGACGCCGATGAAGAGTCTGCCGAGGCGATCAACGCGGTCGCTCACCGGTCGCACCATGTCGGCCCAGCGGTCGGCGGCGGGGCCCCAGTTGTTCGCGGTCGGCACGATCCACGCGAAGAGGATCAGGGTCAGCCCGACCCACGTCGCGAACGTCAGCGCCTCGAACGAGAGGTACGGCGACCGCTGCGTCTGCAGTGCCCGCCACCCGCGCAGCCGGCGCAGGTAGTGGAGGCGAGAGACGAGCAGGATGCCCGCGAAGAGGAAGACGATGAACGCCCCGGATGGCTGCCCCGGCAGGTAAGAGATGTTCGTCAACAGCGAGAAGCCGCCGATCAGCAGCGCCAGCCAGGCGTTGTGCCATCGGAAGATCGACCACGTCGCCATGTAGCCCATCAGCCAGAGACCGAAGGTCAGCATCAGCACGAACGGCAGCGAATCATTCGAGATGCCGCCAACGACGAGTGCGTTCAGCCAGTCGCCGGCACGCACCCAAAGCTCGCTCCACCGCGCCGTGACCCCGCTGTTCAAGAGCGGATCCTGGAGTCGCATCATCTGCATCGTCATCGCCACCGCGAGCGCGAATCCAAGCGTGAGCGCGACAGCGTGCAGCCAGAGCGCGCGTCGCGCGATGTGCGCGAACAGCCAGCCGGTGAGCAACCCGATTAGGCCGGCAGCACTGAGCGAGGGCATCTCAGCGACCCAGTTCGTCGACTGGATCGAAGCGTTCACCGCTCCGAACCCGATCAAGGAGATCACCAGCGTCATCCAGGTCTCGCCGGAGCGAAGGAAGGCGGGTACGTTGCGCTCCACCCAGGTCGGCTCCGGCGGCTGCCAGCGCGCTCCGGCGTTCAGATCAAGATCGTCCCAGCTCGGGTTCAGCGTCATACCGGCTGCCCTCCCGGTCCGCTGGCGACGTGATCAACGGGCGCTTCGCCACCGACCCCGAGCACGCGTGAGAAGTCGTCTGAGCGCTTCACGCTGTAGGTGTAGACTCCACCGGCGGCAAGCGAGCCGTAGACGTTAAGCGAACTCTGAGACGCGCCCCACGTCTCAGCCTCCAGCAGCACGGCAGCGACCTTCACCCCGCGGCTCTGCAGCGCCATCAGCGTCAGCGGCCACTCCTCGTTCGTCGATGGTGTGACGACGACCACCGTCGTGTGGCGGCCGAAGCGGCGCGACTCCTCTGTCAGCAGGCTCGTGATCGGCACATCGCCGTTCGCTTTCGCGAGCGCGAGCGACTCGAGGATGCGCGTGTACTGATTAGCTCCGCGGTCGGGTTCATCGACACGCAGGTCGTCACCGAACTCGATCAGCCCGATCGAACGGTTGGCGTTGATGAAGTAGCGAGCGATCGAGGCCGCGAGCGTGACGGCCGCCTCCTCCGTGTTGTCGTCGTCGTTTTGCGCGTGATGCACGCTGCCCTGGAGGTCGATCAGCAGCCAGATGTCGGACGCCGGATCGAGCTCGAAGAGCTTCACCATCAGCTCGCCGGTACGCGCAGTCGATCGCCAGTGGATGCGGTTGTAGGAGTCGCCCGGTTCGTAGGGGCGGATGCCGGCGACGTTCGGCGTGACGTTGTGTGTGCGGCGGCGGAAGCGGCCCTCGCCCGGCAGATTCGCCGGCGGGATGTAGAAGTTGGGCAGCTCCGGCGCATTCGGGTAGACAAGCACGGTGTCCGTGTGACCGAAGGTACGGCTGAGTCGGAAGAAGCCGAAGGGGTCACGGGCCGTAACCGTTACCGGGCCAAGCTCGTAGAGCCCCCGTCGTCTCGTCGGTGTGCGATACGACCACGCATCGACGCCATGCGAGCCCAGCGTGACGACGCGCTTCGACTGGTGTCCGGGAACGGAGGCGTGATCTTCGATCTCCAGCCAGACCTTCGGCCAGATCGAGGTCGATCGGATCAGGATGCGGCCTTCCAGCGGTTGCCCCTGGCTGACGCGATGCGTGCGCCGGAAGACTTCGACGTCCAACCCGCGCACCATCGCCCGCGACCAGAGGAAGAGCAGCGGAATCGCCAGCCCGACCACGTAGGCGACGCGGAACAGCAGCCAGAATCCAGTCGCCAGCCCGATCAGCACACAGAGCACGACGACGGATAGCGCGATCACGATCGACTGCTCGCGTCGCACCCAACCGATCAGCGAGATCAGGCGGGCCACGTTACGCCCGTGGTCGTGCGGCGGCGATCACTCACCGCGCAATCCGATGCCGGTCGGCCAGCATCGCTAGGCCCCACCTCGCGCACGCACGCCGGGCACCGCGACCCGCTCGATTACCTCATCGACGATCTGGGCGCTGTCGATGCCGCGCACGCGCGCGCTGGGACTGACGATCACGCGATGCCCGAGCGTGGAGTAGGCGAGCAGCTTCACGTCATCGGGCTGGACAAAGTCACGCCCCTCCAGCATCGCGTACGCCTGCGTGCCCCTCATTAGCGCAAGCGAACCGCGAGGCGAAGCGCCGAGGTAAGCGGATTCATGCTCCCGCGTCGCGCCGACGAGCGAGACGATGTACTGCTTCACAAGTGGGTCGATGTAGATTCCCCGCACGGCCTGCTGCAACTCCTGCACCTCGTCAACGGAGGCCACCTGTTGGAGCGTCTCGATCGGGTGCTGTTCCTGCTGAGCGTCCATGATCAGCACCTCATCGGTGGCACTGGGATAGCCCAGGTGGATGCGCATCAGGAAACGGTCGAGCTGCGCCTCCGGCAGCGGAAAGGTGCCTTCGTACTCGATCGGGTTCTGTGTCGCCATCACCATGAACGGGCTCGGCGTCGGGTGGGTCACGCCATCGACAGTGACCTGATGCTCCTCCATCGACTCCAGCAGGGCGGACTGCGTCTTCGGGGTCGCGCGGTTGATCTCATCCGTGAGCACCATCTGCGCCATGATCGGCCCGGGGCGGAACTCGAAGCTGTTCGTCGACTGGCTGTAGACGGAGACGCCGGTCACGTCGCTCGGCAGCAGGTCGGGCGTGAACTGGATGCGCTGGAAGCTGCATCCTGTTGAGTCGGCGAGAGCACGCGCCAGCATCGTCTTGCCGGTGCCCGGCACGTCCTCGATCAGCAGGTGGCCGCGACAGAGCATCGTAATCAGCGCAAATCGCGTCTCCCGCGACTTGCCGATGATCACGCGCGAGACGTTGTCGAGGATGCCTTCAGCTAGAAGTTTCGGGTCTTCCACGTTGTTCTCCACAGGCGGTGCGAAGTGGCAGCTCATCGCGGTCGCCTGGTAGCGGTCTACGGCTATCGTGTGGGAACGAGACATCGCAAATATGCCGCCGCAGTATAACAACGTTGGCGAGCCGCGTTCAGCCCTTCGCAGCCCGGGCAGCCACTCCGCTCACTTCCCGATACGATGAACACAGGCGGGGCGAGAGGAACGCGTGTGCAGCACGGACGCCCCGGTTCGTCCTTCTCCGGGCCACCCTGGTATGCGCGAGCCGAGACGCGGCTCGGGGCCGTCGTGCTCGCGCTGCTCGTGCTTGCCGCAGCTGCCGCGATCACGCGCTCCGGAGGCCCGACGTCCGATTCCGGCGTCGCGCTCGGCGTCCCGGCCATTAGCTCCCCGGCCGCCACGGCCGCGGGCACCACGGCCGCGACCACCGAGGCGGGAGCGAGCTCGACCGCCACGCCGGCACCGACGCCCACGCCGCTGCTGCTCGACCTGCGCCCAGCCTCGGTCGGTCAGGGCGAGACGATGCTTGTCTGGGTACACGCGCCAGGCGCGTTCAGCGTCACGCTCACGCTGCGGGGCAGCAGCCTCAGCTTGCTCGCGGAGGGCGAGATCTTCTGGGGAGTCGCCGGCATGCCGCTCGATGCTCCGCTGGGCAGCGAGGAGCTGACCGTCACTTCGCGCGACGCGGTCGGCAAGGTGCTTCAGACAATCACTGAGGCGTTCGAGGTCGTCACCGTCGAGCGACCGGTGGACTACATCACGCTCACAGAGGAGGTCGCCTCCGTGCTGACCCCGGAGGCCGCAGCGGAGGAGGCACGACTGCGCGAGATGCTCTTCGCCACCTTCGACCGCGGGCGTCGCTGGTCAACGTTCTTTCGGGTGCCAACGCAGGGTGTGACCACGAGCGAGTTCGGGCAGGGCCGCTCCTACAACGGCGGCCCTGTCGGCGGGTTCCATACGGGGATGGACATCGCTGCCCCAGAAGGGACCGCGATCCTCGCCGCCGGCCCGGCGCGCGTCGCGTGGGTAGGCGAGATGCCGATCCGCGGCCTCTCGGTGATCCTCGACCACGGCGCAGGGGTGAAGACCGGCTACCACCACCTCAGCGCTGCACTGGTGGAGGAGGGCGACCAGGTTGAGCTCGGGCAGCAGATCGCGGAGATGGGCCACAGCGGCCTCTCAACGGGGCCGCACCTGCACTGGGAGCTGACCATCTGGGGCGTAAACGTCAGCCCGATCGCGTGGACGCTCAAAGACTTCACGCCCTAGGCCTCGCAGGGCTCTCGATCAGGGTCCTCGCTCAGCGCGCGCTGGGGGCGGAGGCAACGATGCACCGCCACTCATCGTCTTCGTCCACACCGAGCATGCGCAGCCCGGCCGCAGCCGCCGCTCGCTGCACGGCTGGCAGCGTCTCATCGATGAACCCGCTGGCAACGTAGAAGCCTCCCGGCTTCAGCGTCCGCGTCACTTCCATCATCGAGTCGCGCACGATCGCCGAAGAGATGTTCATCACGATCAGATCCGCAGTCTGCTCTTTCAGCAGCTCAGGGCCAAGCGTCCCCTCGACCACCGTCACGAACTTCGCGAGGCCATTTCGCTCGATGTTCTCGTGAGCCACCAGCGCCGCGTCCGAGTCGTTCTCCACCGCGACGACCGATCCTGCACCGAGGCGCGCAGCGGCGGTCGCGAGGATGCCCGAGCCCGTCCCGACATCGACGACCGCGTCACCCGGCCGGATCAGCCGTTCGATTGCCGCCAGACAAAGTCGCGTCGTCTGGTGCTCGCCGGTGCCGAAGGCTCGGCCTGGGTCCAGCGTCACCACGATCTCGCCGGTCTGGCGCTCGTAGTCTTCCCATGAGGGTGCGATCACGATGCGCTGACCGACGCGTTGCACGGTGAACGACTGCTTCCAGTTTTCCGACCAGTCCTCGTCGGCCACCTCCGCGAAGTTCAACCGGGGCAGCTTCTCGGAGAGAATCAAGGCATCGAGGCGGCGGCGGAGCGCGCGCCGATCGTTGCTGTCGAAGGGTGCGGGCACGGTCGCACTCAGCAAGACGGGCTCGTCCAGCACCTTGTAGCTGAAGTCCTCGTCATCATCGGCCGAAATCGATGGTTCGAGTGCGACCGCGCCGGCCAGCTCACGCAGGATGTCCGCGACCGCCTCGACATCGGGCGTCGGAACGCTGAGGCTGACCTCGATCCAGGACCGCGCGTCGGCTGTCACTACTGGCCGTGCCTCCGCACCTTCGTGGCCGAAGGCAGACTGCGGGCGACTGACGCTACCCGAATGCGTCCTTGATGCGATTGAAGAGCGAGCTGTCGCGGGGAATCGCGGGCGTGCCGAGTGATGAGGCGAGCTGTTCCAGCAGTTCGCGCTGTTCGTCCGTCACCGTCGTTGGTGTCACCACATATGTCCGCACGAGCAGGTCTCCACGCCCACCGCCACGGAGGTGCGGAACGCCGCGTCCGCGCAGCTTGAATACGTGTCCGTGTTGGGTCCCGGCATCGATCTCCAGCCCGATCGGCTCGCCTTCGAGCGTCGGCACGTCCACCGTCGTCCCCAGCGCGGCCTGCGCGGGGTTCAGCGGCAACTCATAGATCAGATGGTCGCTCTCACGCGTGAAGCGCTTGTGCCCCTTCACCCGCACGACGATGTAAAGGTTGCCCGCAGGTGCGCCACGCGGCCCGGCGTCGCCTTCGCCGCTGATGCGGATCTGCGCGCCGTCGTCGATGCCGGGCGGGATCTTCACCGACCGCTTCGCCACGCCGCGCTGCACGCCATGTCCCTTGCAGGTGGTGCAGGGGTCGGTCACGACCTCGCCGTAGCCCCCGCAGTGGCTACAGATCGCGAGGTTTACGAACTGGCCGAAGAGGGACTGCTGGGTGCGCCGGATCTCCCCGCTGCCCTCGCACTCCTCGCAGACGGCGAGCTGTTTGCCACCGGCCTGCCCGCGCCCACGGCACTCGCTACAGGCCTGGGTGCGCTCAAACTCGATCTCGTGATCTGCGCCGAAAACCACCTCTTCGAGCGTGACGGTGATCGCCGAGCGCAGGTCGCTGCCCTGCTGCTGGCGCGTACGCGTCCCCGAACTGCCGCGGAAGAACGTATCGAAGATGTCGCCGAACCCGGCGAAATTGTCGAAGCCGGAGAAGCCCTGCTGGCCGTTGCCGTTCACGCCCTTCATGCCGAAGCGATCGTAAGCGCGGCGCTTCTCTGGATCGGAGAGCACATCGTAGGCGGCGGCGATCTCCTTGAACCGCTCCTCCGCACCGTCCTGCTTGTTGCGGTCGGGGTGGAACTCCATCGCGAGCTCGCGGAAGGCGTGCTTCACTTCCTCCTGCGACGCATCGTGGGAGAGGCCAAGCGCTTCATAGAGATCGGTTTGAGCCGTCATCTGGTCGTCACCACCCGGTTACTACAACTTCTTAGTCTAACAATGATCTCATTCCCCGCACTGAGCATGTGCCCTGAGAGATTGATCCGAGTTCGCAAGCGGTCGAAGCTGGACTATTCCAACAGCAGGTCGGCGAGGCGATCGAACGTCTCCGCCGTGACGCCCTGCCCCTCGAAGTAGCCCCTCGCGGAGCCGAAGTCGTGGCGGACGTGATCCATGTAGATACCGATCGCGTCCGGCGGGACAGGCAGCCACTCGGGCGGGGGTTCGCGAGGGTCGACATCGCCAGGAATCTCGCCGAGTTCCTGCCGTCGCACGTGGTCACGGCGGAGCTGCGCGATCAGCGCGTCCCGTGTGAGGTTGCTCAGCACGTAGTCGTCCACGATCGTCTGCTCGTCGACACCGAGGATGTCGAGTACCAGCGCCGCGATCACGCCGGTGCGATCCTTCCCCGCGGTGCAATGGAACACCGCCGGGTATGTCTCTTCCGAGGCGAGCAGCTCCAGCGCCTGCACGTAGTAGTTGGGGTGGCCATCTACGCCGGCAAAGTCCATGTACCCGCGGTAGCGGTCGCCGGAGATGCCCTGCCCGTAACGCTCATCGAGCTGCGGCGACATGCCCTCCGGGATCAGCGAGAGCGCGTAGAGCTGCGTCGGCGGCTCCATGAACGGCCCGAAATGCTGGTAGGCGATCTCGTCCGGCCGTCGCAGGTCGAGCACGCTGCGGATGCCCATCGCCCGTGCCTGTCGGACGTCCGCGTCCGTCATGTAGTGCAGGCCACCACTGCGAAAGAGCCGCCCCCAGCGCACGGTCGCACCCTGCGAGGTGCGATAGCCGCCAAGGTCGCGGAAGTTCATCACGCCCTCAAATTCGATGTGACGTTCTGGCACGAATGCCTCCTCCTTCAGCGGTGTCGAAGACATCTACGAAGACACTTACTCCAGCAACAGGTCGGCGAAGCGATCGAGGGCGTCGCTGGAGACTCCCTGCGATTCGATGTAGCCACGCACCGAGCCGTGGCGTTCGCGCAGCGTGTCGAGCACGCCCTGCATCCACGGCCCCTCAGCCTGGAAGCTCTCCGGCTTCAGCGGTGTGAGCTTCAGCGGGTTGCTGGTGCGGGCCGCACGAGCGCGCTCAGCACGCTCCTTGATCGGGCCCATGTTCTGGGCGCTGCGCTCGTAGTCGGCAATCGTCACGGCGTCGTCGACACCAAGCGTCGCCAGCACCAGCGCGGCGACGAGGCCCGCACGGTCTTTGCCGAGCGAACAGTTGAAGACCGCGGGATACGTCTCCGGCCGGCTGAAGATCTCGAACGCCCGGCGGACGTTGCCCAGCTCTTCCGCGCTGCGCAGCACATCGAGGTACCAGCCCGTCGAGGGCACGCTTCCCCACTGCTCGCCGTAGGCGCGCAACGCAACATCGTCCATGAACTGCACGTGATGGATCGTGACGCTCGCATCGACGTTCGCCGGGCCTCGCTTCACCGACCCCGAATCGCGCAGGTCGATTATCGCCTGTACGCCCAGTTCATCGCTCATGCGATCGCGATCGCCGTCGGAGAAAGCGTACATCGCGTCGCTGCGGAAGAGCGTGCGCCAGCGCGTGGTGCGTCCATCAGCGGTGGGATGGCCGCCGAGATCCCTGAAATTGAAGACCTGCTCGAAGCGGATATGCCGTTCGGGCGCCTCGATCGCCTCTTCGCTCACGCGGAGGCCGGCTCGAGCAGCAGTTCGGTCACGCGGTCGAGCGTTGCGACGTCGACACCGAGGCCCGAGAAGTATTCGCGAGCGCTGCCGAAGCGAGAATGCAGCGCGTCGAGCATCTCCTGCATCGCTGAAGGGACGACGCCGACCGCAGGATTGACCGGCTCATCATCGGTCATGATCCCGCGCGAGCGCATGGAGGCGATCATCTCGTCCATGCCGAGTTGACTGAGCCCGTAGTCATCGACGATCACGTCGTTTTCAACACCCAGCAAATCGAGCACCAACGCACCGAAGACGCCCGTGCGATCTTTCCCCGTCACGCAGTGGAAGATCGCCGGGTAGGCGTCCTCGTGCGACAGCACCTCGATCGCAGAGACCCACTGCTTCGCCCCACTGTCGAGCATGCCGGCGAACCCGGGGATCCATGTGCCCGCCTCGCGCGCCTTGTACTTCGACTTCGGATCGCCCATGCCGAACTGGTGGCGTGTGACGCCGGAACCGACCAGCGGGCCGGGCTCCAGCCGATGGTCGTCTTCCCCGACCGCACGGAAGTCGATCACGGTCTTCAGGCCGACATCCTGCTGGAAGCCTGCGGCCTCCTCTTCCGTCATGCGGTGGTGCTCGGCGGTACGCAGCAGCCGCCGCCAGCGGACCCGCTGGCCATCGCCGGCGGCATAGCCACCCATGTCACGGAAGTTGAAGACCTGCTCGAACTGAAAGTGTCTCTCATGAAGGTGTCGTTCTTGATCGGCCATTGCCTGATGCTCCCCCTGGTACCGCCTACACGGACCCGCCAGCGCGTACTCAGCGGCGAGCTTATACCTCGCGGAACTCGCCTTCGACGGTGCTGGCCGCTTCGCCTTCGTCCTCGGTCGCCGCATCGTCCGGCGCCGCACCGTCAGCCGGGACCCCATCCGGCGCCTCTTCGCCGCCACCGTAGACCGCCTGGCCGATCTCTTGCATCACCTGCGAGAGCTCGTCCGTCGCCGTCGGTACCGCCTCGGGGTCGTCGCCTTCGAGTGCGTCCCGGACCGCCTTCACGGCCTCCTCGACGCGACCCTTCAGTTCCTCGTCGACCTTCTCATCGTTGTCGCGCAGCGTCTTCTCGGCGGAGTAGGCGAGGCTCTCCGCCATGTTGCGCACCTCGACAGCCTCGCGCTTCTCGCGGTCCTCGTCGGCGTGCGTCTCCGCTTCGTTGCGCAGCTGCTCGACCTCTTCGTCGCTCAGACCGGAGGAGGCCTGGATCGTGATGTGCTGTTCCTTGCCCGTCGCCTGATCACGGGCGGCAACGGTGACGATGCCGTTGGCGTCGATGTTGAACTCGACCTCGACCTGCGGCACGCCACGCGGCGCGGGCAGGATGCCATCGAGGATGAAGCGGGCCAGTGCCTTGTTGTCGGTCGCCATCGAGCGCTCGCCCTGAAGCACGTGAATCTCCACGGCGGGCTGATTGTCCGCCGCGGTCGAGAACGTCTGCTTGGCACTCGTCGGGATCGTCGTGTTGCGCTCGATCAGCGGCGTCATCACCTCGCCCAGCTTCTCGATGCCCAGCGTCAGCGGCGTGACGTCGAGCAGCAGCACGTCCTTCACCTCGCCCTTCAGCACGCCGGCCTGAATCGCCGCGCCGACGGCAACGACCTCATCCGGGTTCACGCCCTTGTGAGGTTCGCGGCCGAAGAACTCCTCGACCTTCTGCTGGACGAGCGGCATGCGCGTCTGTCCGCCGACGAGCACGATCTCCTGCACTGCCGAAGCCCGGATGCCCGCGTCCTTCAGCGCCGTCTCGCACGGTTCGATCGAGCGGTCGACGAGATCCATCACCAGCTGCTCGAACTGCGAGCGCGTGATCGTCACAACGAGGTGCTTCGGGCCGGAGGAGTCGGCGGTGATGAACGGCAGGTTCACCTCCGTCTGCTGGGCGGTCGAGAGCTCGATCTTCGCCTTCTCCGCCGCTTCCTTCAGCCGCTGCAACGCCTGAGCGTCCTCGCTGAGGTCGATGCCCTGGTCCTTCTTGAATGCAGCGACCAGATGGTCGATCAGGCGGCCGTCGAAGTCGTCACCACCGAGAAAGGTGTCGCCGTTGGTGGCCTTCACCTCGAAGGTGCCGTCGCCGATCTCGAGGATCGAGACGTCGAAGGTGCCCCCGCCGAGATCGTAGACCGCAATCACCTGGTCCTCGGTCTTGTCGAGGCCGTAGGCCAGCGAGGCGGCAGTTGGCTCGTTGATGATGCGCAGCACTTCGAGTCCAGCGATGCGGCCGGCGTCTCGGGTTGCCTGGCGCTGGGCGTCGTTGAAGTACGCAGGGACGGTGATCACCGCCTCCGTCACGTCCTCGCCCAGGAACGCTTCCGCGTCCGACTTCAGCTTCTGGAGCACCATCGCGCTAATCTCGGGCGGCGAGTAGTCGGTGTCGCCCATTCGCACGCTGGCGTCGCCGTTTTCGCCCGCGACGATCTCGAAGCCCGACATCTTGCGTGCACGATCGACCTCGACATCCCCAAATTTGCGGCCCATCAGTCGCTTCACGGAGTAGACGGTGTTCGTCGGGTTGGTGACGGCCTGACGCTTGGCAACAGTGCCGACCAATCGCTCGCCTTCCTTCGTGAGCGCGACCACGGAGGGGGTCGTGCGCCCACCCTCGGAGTTAGGCACGACCTGCGGCTCGCCACCCTCCATCACCGCCATGCACGAGAATGTCGTGCCGAGATCGATTCCAATTACCTTCGCCATCGCTGTTACCCCTTCCCGCTCGCGCGGGTTCCTTCGTCGGTTGTCTCGTCACCGGCGCTGCCGGTCGCGTTGTCTTGTGTCTGTTGCTGCGCCTCGGCACCCTCGCCGTTGCCGACCAGCACCATCGCCGGCCGGATCACCATTCCATCGATCGTGTATCCGCTCTGCAGGACGCTGACGACCCAGCCGTCAGGACCCTCCTGATACGAGATCGCCTGGTGCAGTTGCGGGTCGAATGGCTCGCCTTCCGCCTCGATCGTCTGCACGCCGCTCGCCTCGATCACCGCCTGGAACTTGCGCTGCGCGTTGCGCACTCCGTCCACCCACGGATGATCGACGAGTGCCTCGTGATCGCCGACGGTCTCCAGCGCGCGGATGAGGTCATCCAGGACGGGCAGGTAGTTGAGCACCGCCGCCTTCAACGTCAGTCGTGCGTTTTCCCTGCGCTCTTCCGCCTGCCGCCGTCGCAGATTCTGATAGTCGGCGAGCGCCCGAGCGTGCTGCTGGCGCAGTTCGACCATCTGGGCGACCAACGCGTCCGGATCGTCAGCGGCGAGCTCTTCGTCCGACGGGGGTTCGCTCACAACCTCGGTCGCCTCGGCGACCGCGTCCGCGGCGGCGCCCTGCGCCAGCTCGTCGTCCTGCGCCTCGGCATCCTCGCCGGGCTGAGCGTGATCCATCAGGCGACAACCTCGTGGATCAAGTCGCTCATCAGTGAGGCGACGTAGCGCACCCGCGGAATCGTGCGGGCGTAGTGCATGCGCATCGGCCCAACAACCGCGATCGTGCCGGCCGGGCCGTTCGGCTCGCCGTAGGCAGAGACGACGACGCTCCAGTCCTGCATCCAGCGATCCGCGTTCTCTCCGCCGATCACGACGGTGAGTTGACCCGGCTCGCTATCGCTGACACCGGCGACGACGCTGTAAAGCTCATACGCGGCCAGGTGCTGGATCGCGTCCAGCATCCGCTCGTGTTCAGCGAACTCCGGCTGCTCCAGCACCGCGCGAACACCTTCCAGGTAGGTGCTTTCGGCAACGGGCTGCTCGTCGATCAGCTCGGCGACAGCGAAGGCGACCGCCTGGTCGTCCGCGTCGCTCATCTCGTCAGCAGCAGCGAACGCGACGGTCGCGTTCTGCCCCGCGCAGCGAGCGTTCAGCCGCTCCGCGTGCACGCTCAACGCGGTCTGATCGGCAGCGACGGCCAGTGACATCACACGCTGGCGCACGCGCCCGTCCTCCATCACCGCGACGAGCAGCGCGGCGTCATCGCGCAGCTGCACGAGCTGCACGTGCTTGAGGCGCGCCACCTCGGCTCGCGGCCGCGTGATCACGGCGGCGTTGCCGACCCAGCCCGCGAGGACCGTCGATGCGAGGCCGAGCCACTCATCGAGCCCGCCGCTCACCTGGTGGAACTGGTGCTCCACCGTGCGCTGCTCGCTTGACGAGAGCGGCTCCTCTGCCATCAGCGCCTCAACGTAGAAGCGGTAGCCGAGATCGGACGGCACGCGACCGGCGGAGGTGTACGGGTGCGTGATGTAGCCGTCCTCCTCCAGCGCCGCCAGCTCGTTGCGAATCGTCGCGCTCGACACCTCGAGGTGGTGGTTGCTCACCAGCGCGCGCGAACTCACCGGCACGGCGGTATCGATGTACTCGTCCACCAGCATCCCCAGGATGTCGGCACGTCGTTCTGTCAGCACGGTTCGCTCCTCCCGATTGCGCCGCGCGGCGAAGAGCACGCACGACGACGGGGAGATTCGGTCGCCGTTAGCACTCTCAGTGCGAGAGTGCTAATCACGCGGAAAATTGTATCTGGATGGGCCTTCACCGGTCAATTCCCCGAAGCTGATAGCATGGATCCGTCAGCGTATCGAGTGCCTGCTGCTCCTTTCGCCAACGATCCCACCGGTCAGCCCCCAAAAGGGCGGAGGCGCCCAACGCCTGCTCGACGTTCCGAACCCACAGCCGATTCCGGCGACACGCCGGCCGACCGCTCGTCGACTCCGTTCGACGGAGACGATCAGGACGCCTTTTCCTCGCTCTACGAGGCGTATTACGGGCAGGTGTACCGCTACCTGCTCAGCCGCACGAGCAACCCGAGCGACTCCGAGGAGCTGACATCGAGGACCTTCCTCAACGCCTTCGCGAACCTCGATCAGTACGAGGGGCGAGGCAAGGGCTTCTTATCGTGGCTGATGAGCATCGCGCATAACCTGCTCGCCAACTGGTACCGCGACCGCGGGCGGCGTCCACCGACGGCGTCGCTGGACGCCGCGGTCGATGTCGCCGCCGACCTCCCCGCGCCCGAGTCGAGCCTAGAGCGCAACGAACTGACGCAGCAGGTACGTGCGGCCGTGCAGCAACTGGCCGCCGACCGGCAGCAACTGATTTCGCTGAAGTACGTCGACGGCCTATCGAACGCGGAGATCGGCCGTATCATGGAACGTACCGAGGGCGCGATAAAGTCGTTACACCACCGCACGCTGCAGCAACTGCACGGCGCGCTCGCGGACGTCGAGTGATCGGCAGAGCACGCAGCCGAGAGGCGACACGCCGTTGACCAACCTCGAACTTCCGGCTGAGCGTCCACGCGTTGTGATCACCGGAGCGGGCGTCGTCTGCTCGCTCGGCTCGACGCCAATGGAGCTGTGGGATGCGATCGCCGCCGGCCGCAGCGGGGTCGGCCCGATCACCCGCTTCGACGCGTCCGGCTTCGAGTGCCGCATCGCAGCGGAAGTCCCCGACGCCGATACGCCCGACGAGCGGCTGGACGAGGACTATTGGAACTCGCTCGACCGGCGATCCTGCTTCGCCGTGAGCGCCGGACTCAGCGCGCTGCAACACGCCGGGCTCTCGATCAGCCAGCACAACAGCGGACGGATCGCCGTGGTAATGGCCTCCGAGCGGCCGGAGGAGGACGTGCTGCTGGCCGGCGTCTCGGCGCTCGCGGCCGGAAACATCGCAGAGGCCGCCTCGGAGCTGGCAGCGCACGCGCGACCGCATGCGGCGTCGGAACGCATCGCCGCACTACTCGGCATCACCGGGCCCACGATCCAGGTCGAAAATCGTTCAGCGGGCGGACTGGTCGCGATCATCGAAGCTGCTGACATCATCCGACGCGGCGACGCCCACGCCGCGATCGCCGGTGGTGCGGACGCGCCGATCACGCCGATCACGCTCGCCGCGTTCCAGGGCACGGGCGCACTCTCGACCCGCAACGACGACCCGCAGAACACGCCTCGTCCGCTCGACCAGGCGCGCGACGGCTTCGTACTGGGCGAGGGCGCGGCCGTTGTCGTGCTCGAATCACTCGAACTCGCACGCTCGCGCGGCGCGACGATCCTGGCAGAGGTGGAGGGCGAAGGCATCACGTTCTCCGGCAGCGAGGGCGGGCACCCGACCACCGACCCGGTGCAGATCGGCGCGGCCCTGCAACGCGCACTCACGGTCTCCGGGCGCATCCAGTCGGAAATCGACATGATCGCGATGCACGCAGCGGGAACCGTCGCCGGCGACATCGCAGAGTCGACCGGCATCAAGCGCATCTTCGGCGCATCCGCTCGGCACCACCTCTACACGCCGGCGATGATGTCGATGACCGGGCACCTGCTCGGCGCCTCCGCCGCCCTGAACGTCGTGATCATGCTCGGCGCGCTCTCCGCCCAGCAGATCCCCGGCACCATCAACCTCACGGACGAGGACGGCGAGTGCGATCTCGACGCCAACCCCAACGGCACGCGCGATGAGGTCGTGCGCGTCGTGATCGTCAATTCCACCGGCTGGGCACACAACGCGGCGTTGCTGCTGACGCACCCGGATTCGATGCGCGACGACGACGAGTAGTCGCTGGCGGGTGACCCCCTCCCCAGATACGATTCCCTTCAGACACAACGCGGGGAGGCGAAGTGGACATTAGCTGGCTCGGCCATGCGTGCATCCGGATTCGGACGCAGCAGACGTACGTGATCATGGACCCCTGCGACAAGGAGTCCGGCTACGACATGGGCCGCCCTGTCGCCGACCTGGTCACGATCAGCAACCCTGATGCGCACCACAGCAACGCCAAAGGTGTGCGCGGCGAGCCGCTGACCGTCGACGGCCCCGGCGAGTACGAGGTGAAGGGCGTGCAGGTCGCGGGCGTCGCCACCTTCCTCAGTCTGCCCGACGACGAGGCGCCTGCCGCCCGCAACACCGTCTTCGTCGTGGAGGCGGAGGAGCTGCACCTCGCGCACCTCGGCGGGATCGGCGCGCCGCTGACCGCTGAGCAGACTCGGGAGCTCACCGGCGTCGATGTCCTCGTCGTCCCGCTCGCCGGTTCCGAGGGCTTCGATGTGAACGCGACCGCGCGGACGGTGCGCGCACTGGAGCCCAGCGTGGTGATCCCGGTGCTCTACCCGACGAAGGGCGCGGGCTCGGGCAAGGACGGCCTCCTCCAGCAGTTCGTTAGCGGCGTCGGCGTCGAGCCTGAATCGGCGGAGGCGCGCGTCACACTGCTGCGGCGAGGGTTACCCGAGACGTTGCAGATGGTGTTGCTGGAGCCCCGCGGCAGCTAGCCCACGTCGATCGCCTCAGTGAGTGAGCGCGACCCTGACCAGAAGACTTGAGTACCGGCCACGCACGCTACGGCAGGAACAGCATCGGGTTCTGGATGATCCCGTAGCGACTGAGCTCGAAGTGCAGGTGCGGCCCCGTCGATCGGCCAGTGTCGCCGCTGCCGCCGAGAATCTGACCGGTCTCGACCCACTCTCCCAGTTCCACGCTGATCGATGACAAGTGCGCGTAGAGCGTCGTGTAGCCGTTCCCGTGGTCGACTTCCACGTAGAGCCCGTAGGAGACGCGCGCGTCGCCACCGGCAAAGATCACCTTGCCCGCAGCCGCCGTCGAAACGCCTGTACCAGGGTACACGGCGATGTCGATGCCGAGTGGGTGCCAGACGGTGAAGTCAGAGGTGATCGTCCCGAAGACCGGCCAGCTGAATCCGGTGGCGGAAGACTCGCGGTCGACGAACGACGGCGTGGGCCGCAGCGTCGCAGCCGCAGGCGGCAGGCGCCGGCCACCGACAACGAGGAGGAACGTGCCCTCTTTCAGGCTGTTCGGGTCAGAGAGACCGTTCGCGGAGAAGCCGATGATGTCGTCGATCTCCGCGTCGTAGGCGCGCGCGATCTCGGTCAGCGTCTCACCGGCGCGGATACCGTGGATGATCCCGGGCACCGCCGGCACCTGTAGCATGTCGCCGATCGCCAGCAGCTCCGCGTTGTCGATTACGTCGATGTTGTTCCACACAATGTACTCGTTGCTCACGTCAAAGCGCTGCGCGATCGATGTCAGCGTCTCGCCCGGCTTCACCTCATAGCGGTAGTACTGCGGGATCGGCGTTGGGTCGCGCGACGAGACGATCTCGACGGTGACGGAGGCGCTCTGCTGCGCCTGCTGGATCGTGTTAAGCGTCTGCTCGGTGCTGTCGGCCGCGGCCAACAGGGCGTCCTGCGAGACCGCGGGTGCGACGATCGTCAGCGTCAGCGGTCCGGCCTCGAGCGAAGTGACCGCAGCCATCGGTGCTGAGGCGGCGAGGCCCGGAAGTGGCAGCCATGCGACCCGCAGCTCCGGCGTCACCGGCGCGCCCTGGATCGTTACCGGGAAGAGTCCGCCGAGCAGCACCGCGCCAAAGAGTGCGATCGCGACACCCCCGTGCGTGAACGCGCGGAAAGTAAGCGTGCCTCGCGACGCCGTGCGGCGGCGCGCTCGCAGTAACGCCCGGCTCCGCTTTGAATGCGGAGGCGGGGTGACCGTCCCGGAGATGGGCGCCCCCTTCTGAAGTACCTGCGGCCTACGTCAGAAACCGACTGGCATCGTAGCACGCGTCGGACTTGCGACCATCGAAAGCCGCACCCGTCGTCCACAGCTTGTCCTAATATTCTGACGTACGCCTGCTCATGACCATAGGGAGTTCCCTGAGCACGCAGACGTATAGGGGAGCATCCGAGAACTTGTGAGTCGGAATCAGCGCCAGAAACGCCGCAATCTAGATCCGGTCGGTCTTCAGTGTTGCGAGGAATTCCTCGTTTGTGGGGGTCTTCGCAATACGGTCGAGCACACGCTCCGTGGCGTTCCCGTCATCTTCTTCCAGCATCGCGGCCATGCGACGCAGCAACCAGATGCTACGCAGGTCTTCTTCCGAGAAGAGCAGGTCTTCGCGACGGGTCGATGAGCCAAGCACGTCGATCGCCGGGTAGACACGCTTCTCGGCGAGCCGGCGGGTGAGGCGCAGCTCCATGTTACCGGTGCCCTTGAACTCCTCGAAGATCACTTCGTCTCCGCGCGAGCCGGTCTCTATGAGACAGGTCGCGATGATCGTGAGCGACCCGCCCTCCTCCGTGTTGCGTGCGGAGCCGAAAAAGCGCTTCGGCGGGTAGAGCGCGATCGGGTCGATACCGCCGGAGAGCGTGCGCCCGCTGGTCGGCATCGCGATGTTGTAGGCACGGGCCAGGCGCGTCACCGAGTCCATGAGGATCACGACGTCCGTGCCACCCTCGACCAGTCGCTTCGCGCGTTCGAGCGCTGCCTCCGCCACTCGGGTGTGATCCTCGCTCGGCTCGTCGAACGTGGAAGCGATCACTTCGCCTCGGATCGACCGACGCATGTCGGTGACCTCTTCAGGACGCTCGCCGATCAGCAGCACGATCAGGTGGATGTCGGGGTTGTTCGCGGAGATGCCGCGTGCGATCGACTGCAACAGCATCGTCTTGCCGGTCTTCGACGGCGAGACGATCAGCGCGCGCTGGCCGCGGCCAATCGGCGCGAACATGTCGACCATGCGCTGCGTCAGCTCACCGGACTCGGTCTCGAGCTTGATCATCTGATCCGGGAAAATCGGTGTCAGCGTGTCGAAGTCGACGCGGCGCTTCGCCTCTTCCGGGTCCATGCTGTTGACGGCATCGACACGCAGCAGCCCGTAGTACTTCTCGGAATCCTTCGGCTGCCGCACCTGACCGGTGACGTAGTCGCCGGCTCGCAGACCGAACCGCCGGATCTGCGACTGCGAGACATAGACATCGTTGGGGCCGGGCAAGAATCGCTCGCCGCGGAGGAACCCGAACCCCTCATCGACGATCGTGAGCACGCCGCCGGAGAAGATGTTTCCGCGGTGCTCCGCCTGCGCCTGCAGGATGCGGAAGATCAGATCCTGGCTGGAGAGCGCGGCCGCGTTGTCGACCGACTGACCTTCGGCGAATTCGATCAGCTCATCGCGTGTGTGCTTCTCCAGCTCGGCAATGTTCAGCGCTTCAGGCGCCGACCCTTCGTCGTCGCGACTGGGGCCCTCGTCGTTGCGTGAGCGTCCCTCGCCGCCTCGCGAGCGGCCCTCATCCTTGCGGGCACGCCCGTTACTGCGGCCCCGCCCGCCACGCCGTGATCGGATAGTCGCCTCAGCGGGCGCGTCGTCACTCTGCGAAGAAGATTCTGCCATTAGGTATGCGACCTGTAGATACGCGATCCGTGGATTAAAAGTTGTGCCCGTGGCTGGTTGCCGAAGTCGGGGCTGCCGAAGGCCACCGGGGAAGATGACTCACTGGTTCGGCTGGTTCCCAGTGTACAGAACCGGCCAGCGCCCCGACAACCAAATGCGTCTCAGCGGGTACCACCATCGTTATACAGCCGTGTAACCCTTCGCATCAGCGAGGAAGCGTTCGATGCCCGCATCGGTCAGTGGATGCTTCAGCATCTGGAAGAGAACCACCGAAGGGATGGTTGCCACGTGAGCTCCAGCGAGGGCCGCATCCGTCACATGTCGTGTATGCCGCAGGCTGGCTGCCAGCACCTGTGTCGGTAGGTGAAATGATTCCAGAATCTGCACCGCTTCACGCACCATCTCCATGCCGTCCTGCCCGCCATCATCGAGCCGTCCGACGAACGGAGAGACGAACGTCGCACCGGCTCGCGCGGCGAGCAACGCCTGATTGGCGGAGAAGATCAACGTGCAGTTGGTGCCGATGCCCTCTGCGGAGAGCCGGCGAATCGCCTCCAACCCGGCTTCCGTCATCGCGACTTTGACGATCACGTTCTCGTGCCAGGCAGCGATGCGCTTGCCCTCCTCCACGAGTTCGTCGGCCGTCTGCGCGATGCCCTCGGCGGAGATCGGCCCATCGACGACCTCGCAGATCTCGAGCACGCGGTCCTTGTACTCGATGCCCTCTTTTGCGACGAGCGAGGGGTTGGTCGTGACCCCGGAGATCACTCCCATCGCCGCGCCGCGGCGAATTTCATCGATGTTGGCTGTGTCCATGAACAGTCGCATCGCGAACCTCCGAGTCTCTAGAACGGTTTGAAGACGGGGAGCCAGACCATGACCGGCACGCTCAGCATGATCAGCGTGCCAAAGACCAGCGGCACGTTGTCGGCCAACGCGTCGCGCAACTCATCCGTTTGTTCGCCGTGCTTGCGCGCCTGCAACGCCAGCAAGCGCACGCGCCGCAGGCCAATGCCCATCAGCGGCAGCAGCACAAAGATGTTGATGAAGAAGACGCCTTCGAGCGCCACCAGCCAGCCGGTCCGGACGATGTCCCAGTCGTTCGCCGCCGACCACGCGTACCCGGTAGCCGCGACAGCGAGCATGCCGGGGAGCAGCCAGATTGATTCGTTGCGCGCCGCGTCCGAGAGCAGGATCGCCTTCACTTCGAGTTCGTCTGTCATCCAGGCTTTCCACGTAGGGATCACGGTGTTGCCGATGCCGGCCATCATCCAGAACAGCGCGAGGATGTGCAGCGCGCGCCAGATCACGCGGGCGCGACTTCGATCTCAGCACCCGCCGGCGCTCGACGCGCCCGTGCGTAGACCAGTGCAGCTCCAACGAAGTCGCGGAACAACGGCGTTGGCCGGTTCGGCCGCGAGGTGAACTCCGGGTGGAACTGTGCGGCGACCATCCATGGGTGGTCGCGCAGCTCCACGATCTCCACCAGTTCACCATCCATCGTCCGCCCGGCGACGATCAGCCCGGCCGCTTCGAGCTGCGGCAGCAGTTCGTTGTTCACCTCGTAGCGGTGGCGGTGCCGCTCGCGGATCACCTCCGCGTCGTACGCGACGGTCGCCTTCGTGCCCGGCACGAGCTGGCAGTCGTAACCGCCGAGGCGCATCGTGCCGCCCATGTCCGTGACGTTGCGCTGCTCTGAGAGCATCGAGATCACGGGGCAAGGGGTGTCGGGGTCGGCCTCGGTCGTGTTCGCCTCCGGCAGCCCTGCCACGTTGCGGGCGAACTCCACGACGAGCATCTGCAGGCCGAGGCAGTCGCCGAGGTACGGGATCTGCTGCTCGCGGGCGTGGCGCACCGCTGCGATCTTGCCCTCCATGCCGCGGTCGCCGAAGCCAGGACAGAGCAGGATGCCATCGACGTCACCGATCACATCGGCGACCTCGTCGGCCTCAAGATCCTCGGAGTGCACCCAGCGGATATGTACCTGCGAGCCGTGATGCACGGCGCTGTGGACAAGCGCTTCTTTGATCGAGAGATACGCGTCATGCAGTTCGACGTACTTGCCGACCACTGCGATCTCGACACTCTCGCCCGGGTTCTTCAGGCGCTCAACGAATTGCCCCCACTCGCCCAGCTCAACCGGCTCCTGTGTCAGTCCGAGCTTGCGAGCAGTGATCGCGGAGAGCTGCGCTTCCTCGAGGATCAGCGGCACCTCGTAGATCGAATCCTTCACCGTCTCCATCGGGATCACAGAGTCGCGTTCAACGTTGCAGAAGGTCGAGATCTTCTCGCAAATCGAATCGGGAACGGGCCAGTCGGAACGGGCGATGATCACGTCCGGCTGGATGCCGAAGGAGCGCAATTCTCTCACGGAGTGCTGGGTCGGCTTGGTCTTCAGCTCCTGGCTGGCCTTCAGGTACGGCAGCAGCGTGACGTGGATGCCCATCGTCTGCGTGGGGTCCATCTGGGCGCGCATTTGGCTGATCGTCTCAAGGAAGGGCTGCCCCTCCATGTCGCCGACGGTGCCGCCGACCTCCACGATCACGATCTCTGCGTCCAGCGCGTTGCCGGACACCTCGATGCGGCGCTGAATCTCGCGCGTGACATGCGGGATCGCCTGGATCGTGCCACCGAGGAAGTCGCCGCGGCGCTCCTTGCGAATCACCTCCTCGTACACCTGCCCGGAGGAGGTGGAGTTCGCCTGCGCGAAGTTCTCGTCGAGGAAGCGTTCGTAGTGGCCGAGGTCGAGGTCGGTCTCAGCGCCGTCGTCGGTGACGAAAACCTCGCCGTGCTGATAGGGGGACATCGTGCCGGGGTCGACGTTGATGTAGGGGTCGAGCTTGAGGATCGAGACACGCAGCCCGCGCGACTTCAAGATCCGGCCCAGCGATGCGGTGACGATACCTTTGCCGACGGAGGAGACCACCCCCCCGGTCACGAAGATGTACTTAGGCATTACGCCTCAAGACCCGGGGAGGGACGGGGTTGCGAGCTGCAGTTGAGGGACACTGCCCATATTCCGCAACACAGCCGGAGGTGTCAAACCCGGCCTGTCACCGCCCGCCTGACAGACTCCGAAGTGGTCAGCCGCCGACCATCTGCGTCACCAGTTCGACGTTGTCACCGTCGCTGAGCGGCGTCTCTTTCGTCGCCTGCGCCGCGTTCACCATCACCACGATCGCCTCTGCCTCGGCGCCCGAGAAGCCCTCGCGCGTCACGACATCGCCCGCGACCATGCCCGGCTCGAACGCCATGTCGAGCTTCAGTTCACCGCTCTTCGAGCGCTCAGCAAGGATGTCCTGTACGCGGACGCTTAACGCCATCGATCGATCCCACTAGCACCGGGCACGCACGCAACGACGCAGAGTGCGCCCGCGAGCTCCTGTACGCGGACGCTTAACGCCATCGCTACTCCGAGCTCGCATGGGAACGACACGCGCCCGCGCACCGCTGGACGCGGACGCGGACGCGGACGCGGTTCAGTCTGCCGGTTGAATCCACCCGACGCGAGAGGTTAAACCCCGATCGCGTCTGCGACGTCGACGAGGCCCAGCGACTCCAGCTTGTCGCGGTTCGGCTTGCCGGTTGCTTCGTCCCAGCCCGCTTCCGCGTACCACTCCCGCTGCATCGTCGCCACGTCGACGGTCACGCCCTCCAGCGGGCCGGCCGTCTGCGGCGGGTGGCCATTGATGCGGCCGTTGACCTCACGCTCCACGGGGTTGTTGCCGTGCTTGAGCGCGAAGCCCAGGCGCAGGTTCGTGATGCGCTCGCCGACTTCCTGCAGCTCGTCCTCGGTGGTGTCCCAGCCGGTGACCAGGTTGATCCACTCCGGGATGCGGTCGGTCGGCGACATCGTGTAGACGAAGTAGCACATACCGGCGGAGTTCATCAGCGCCGTCGACTCGTGGGCGTGCTTCAGCGGCCCGCCCATGCCCTCGGCCTGCATCTTGTCCTCGGGGCCTTCCGGCCGGCTGCCGAAGCGCGAAGCCTTGCCCGGCGACCAGATCGTGTGCCGTCCCGGCGTCGGGTCGAGCTTGTACGAGGGGCCGAAACCGATGTCCAGCTTCGGGTCGTGCATCGGCAACTCTTCGCCATCGATGTGGATCGCGTACTCGTCGGAGCCGCCCTTGATGCGCGCGGCTGCCTCTCGCACACCGTCGGCGAGCAGGTCACCGAGGCCGTCCTCGCGCGTCCCGATCTGGTGCAGCGCCTGGAGAATCGATGAGGCGTTGCCCCACGTCATCTCAATGCCGCCGGTGTCTTCCTTTGTGATCAGGCCGTTTTCGTAGCACTCAATCGCGAACGAGATCGTCGCGCCGGCCGAGATCGTGTCCAGCCCGTACTGGTTGCACCAGTGGTTGAGCGCGATCAGCGAGTCCAAGTCGTTGTTGCCGCTCATCGTGCCGAAGGCGCCCATCGTCTCGTACTCGGGACGATGCGTGTTCTTCGGGAAGGCAAACTCGCCGCGGTCGGAGCCATCAACGGACTCAGCGCCACAGGCGACCGGGCAGTGCCAGCACGCGTACTTCTTGTCCATGCTCTCGTTCACGTTCGGGCCGGTCGCGTTCCCCATGTCGTACTCGCCGACGAGGTCGACGATGCCAACGCCGCCCCAGTTCCTGACCGGCGAGTCGCCGGAGACGGCGGAGTTCGAGGTGATGCCGGTGGTGCCGAAGGTGGTGAAGAACTGCTTCAGCGGACCAACAAACCCATCGAGCGAGGAGCGCACCGTCTTCAGCACGTCCTTATCCTGCGACATGATCTTGCGGGACGGCTTGGCAACCACAGCCTTCAGCTTCTTGGAGCCCATCACGGCGCCAACGCCGGAGCGGGCGGCCAGCCGGCCACGTTCGTTACAGACGCCGGCCATGTAGGAGAGGTTCTCTCCGCCGGGGCCGATCAGCGCCACGCTGATCTTCTTGCCGAAGTCTTCCTTCATCTTGTCTTCGCAGTCGATCGCGAGCATGCCCCAGTAGTCACCGGCGTCGCGTAGTTCGACTGTGTCGTCGTCGATGAACAGGTAGACGGGCTTCTCCGACTCGCCGGAGAAGAGGATGCCGTCGTAGCCGGTGAACTTCAGCATCGGGCCAAAGTCCCCACCGCAGTTCGCATCGCCCCAGCCGCCGGTCTTCGGCGACTTGCAGACGACCTGGAAGCGCTGCCCGAAGAACGGGGTACCGGTCAGCAGACCGGGGAAGATACCGAGGATGTTGTCCGGGCCCATCGGGTCGGCATCCGCGGGGATGCGGTCGAAGAGCAGTCGCGCACCGAGGCCGTAGCCACCGAGGTGCTCGCGATACATCTTCTCCGGGATCTGCTCGACGTCGATCTCGCCTGTCGTCAGGTTTACGTTCAGGATCTTGCCGTTGTAGGCGACCTCGTCTGGCATGTCAGGTCCTTCCGCATAGCGCCCGCTACCGATCCGTCGGCGGGCTGGCTGGTGTCCCACGGTTGCCGGAGGATGCGTCGCCACCCTAGGCTGTGGCAACCCTCTTACCCCGGCTAGCGACGGGAATATTCGTGGCGATCGGCTCGGAAATTACCACACTCAACAACGGATTGCGCGTCCTTACGACCGCCATCCCCACCGCGCAGGCGGCCAGCATCGCCTTCTTCGTCGGCATCGGCTCGCGCGGCGAGCAGCCAAAGACGAACGGGCTCTCGCACTACATCGAGCACATGCTCTTCAAAGGCACCGCCCGCCGCCCCTCCGCCCCGGACATCTCGGAGGCAATCGAGGGCGCCGGCGGCCAGCTAAACGCCTACACGACGCGCGAGACCACCTGCTACTGGAACAACATGCCCTTCGAGGAGCTGGAGACCGGCATCGATGTCACCGCCGACATGCTCCAGCACTCCATAATCTCGCAGGACGAGATCGACCGCGAGCGCACGGTCGTGCAGCAGGAGCTGCGCCGTTCGCACGACAACCCGGCCGCGTGGGTCGGCGAGTTGCTGGGCACCGCGGTCTTCGGCGATCAGCCCGTCGGCTGGCCTGTCGGCGGCTCGCTCGAGACTGTCGAGGCGCTGCAGCGCGACGACTTCTTCGCGCACATGAAAACATTCTACGTGGCCAGCAATTCCGTGCTCTCCGTCTCCGGCAACGTCGAACACGATCGCGTCGTGGAGCTGGCGAACCAGCACTTCACCAACCTCGATGAGGGCGTCGTGCCGGCGATGAGTGAGGCGCAGTACGGGCTGCCCGCGGAACGCGTGATAATCGAGGAGCGCGAGATCGAGCAGACGAACGTGCTGCTGTCCACGCAGAGCTTCGGCCGCCGCGATCCGGACCGCTACGCGCTGGACATCATGAACACCGTGCTCGGGCGCGGCATGTCGTCGCGGCTCTTCAAGGAGGTTCGCGAACGTCGCGGCCTGGCCTACTCCGTCTCCTCCGCCGCATCGCGCCTGCAGGACATCGGCACGCTAACAGTTAGCGCCGGGGTCACTCGCGAGCACCAGGAAGAAGCGCTCGAAGTGATCGTCTCGGAGCTGCGCCGCCTCGTCGATGAGCCGGTTGAGCCGGGTGAGCTGACGCGCGCAATCGACTACGTCGCCGGCAGCCTCCGCCTCTCACAGGAGACCGCTCGCGCCGTCGGCCAACGCGTCGGCAACCAGCTACTGATGGACGGCGAACTGGAGACGATCGAGGAGACGGTGGCCGCGATCCGAGCGATCGCCGCCGACAATGTGCAGGCCGTCGCGAAGCGCATCATCGGGTCCGGCGAGTTCGCCCTCGCCGTCGTCGGCCCCTCCGCCTCCGCCGACAAGCTCGACGCCATCCTCGCCGACTGAGCGCGAGGCCTGCCCGAGCGTCCTGAGCCTGTCGACGCATGACCGCGATCGACCTCGCGTACGAAGAGGCGGGTAGCGACGAGGGCGACCGTGTCCCGCTGCTGTTGCTTCACGACCTCGCAGGCGACCGAGGGCTCTGGCGACCGCTGATCCCGCTGCTCGCCGACCACCGCCGTGTGATCGCGGCGGACCTGCGAGGGCATGGCGAATCTCCCGCACCGCCGCTCAACGACGGCTACGACGCAGGAACGCTCGCCGAGGACTGCCTGCAACTGCTCGACGGCATCGACATCGAGCGCTTCGCCGTCGCCGGTAGCGACCTCGGCGGGGTCATCGCGCTAGAGTTGGCGCTGGCCGCGCCTGAGCGTGTGGCGGCGGTCGTACTCTCCGACGCCACTCCCGCGCCCGGCTGGCCACCCGCCGACGCCCTCGTCGCGGGCTTCATCGGCGGCAGCCACGAACTGCTCGATCGCCGCGACCGCTCCGCCGACGTGGCTACGCTCGCCGCGCCGCAGTTGTGGGTCGCCGGCGCGCTGGCGCCGCTACGGGAGGCGACCACGCATGCGAGCACGCTCTCCCCGCTCGGCCGCCTAGAGCTCGTGCCGCGCAGCGGGGCCGACTGTGCGTGGCAGCGCGCAGAACTGTGGGCTGTAGCGGTCAACGCCTTCCTCGACGATGCGACCGCGTAGCCGATAGCATTCCGCACATGCCTGAACCGCGAGCACTCGCCCTACGCACGAGCCTGCTGTTGGACGCCAGCGCGGGCTCGCCGCCGATCGATACGGCCGCCGATGCGATCGCGCTCAACCTCGCTCTCCCGACCGCCGAAGGTCGCGACGCCGTCCGTGAGGCAGTCGCAGCAGCCACGCGCAAGCTGGCGAGCACCGGGCGTGACGTGCATGTGCGTACCTCAGCGGCGCGCTCGGGCGCGCTCGATGCGGACCTGCTCGCCAGCGTCGGCGCGCAGTTCACCGCGGTCGTGTTAGCCGGCACGGAGATCCCGCAGGACGTGCGCGACGCCGATGTCGGCATCCGCAGGCACGAGATGCGGCTCGGCACGGAGCCGGGCATCGTGCGGCTGATCGCGGAGATCGACTCCGCCGCCGGGCTGAGCGCGATTGCGGCGATCCTGAAGGCCGTCGATCGCCACTCCGCCGTCGCGCTGAACACCGACGGACTGCGAAGCGATCTGCGACTCGCCGACGCTGCGACGCCCGCGCTCGACCATGCGATGTGGGACCTCGCGCTCGCAGCCGCCGACGCGCGACTGCCGTGGACCGTCACCGCGCCGAACGCAACGTCAGAGGATCGCGCCCGCCTCGCTGCCCGCGCGCACGAGTTCGGCGCGAGCGGCGCCACCGTCGCCGCCGAGGCGGAGGTGCGAGGGCTGAACGCGCTTTTCACGCCAGCGCCTGAGGCGGTCGCCGACGCTCGCGCCGCCATCGACGCGGCAGACCGCGCCCGCGGACGCGCTCGCGAGGACATCGATCGCCGCGCCCTGCGACGAGCGCAGACACTGCTGGCGCGCGTCGAGGCGATCGAGCGAAGGGAGCGGACGTGATGCGCGGACCAACGGGAAGCTCACTGGCAAAGCAATTGATCCTGCTCGCCGCGCTTGCCCTGTTCGTCGGTTGGATGATCGTGCGCCCTCCGCGCATCGAAATCCGCATCGGCGGTAGCGGCTTTACCGGCGGACTCGGCGACGACTGGCCGCCCTCAGCGCGGGATGCGGTCCAGCGAGGTCAGCGTCCGTCGCACCTCCGCGATGATCCGGCCGTGGCCACGCACCAACACCCCTCGTGCGCGCTCGATGTGCGCCTGCTCCGCCATCGTCACGCGGCCGGCCGCGACCGCCTTCTCCAGTTCGTCGTCGTCGTCCCAGCGCGGCCCGTCGCGCTCCACGCGCAGGTCCAACAGCAGATCGGTGTAGCCGACCTCGCCGGGCGTGCCGAGGTCAACGTCCCGCAACACGTCGAAGCGCGACAGCCGCACCTCGCCACTCGCCGGCCGGACGATGTGGTAGCAGTTGTAGAGGCGGCGAGGCCAGAAGAACCCATAGGAGTCGAGCCAGCGCTCGGGATCATCAGCGCGTCGCATCTCGTAGCAGACGACGACCATCGAAGAACTGCGATGCACTAGCTCGCAGTCGAAGCGCTGCTCGGTGCCGTCGAGCTGCCGCTTCACCTCGGTGATCCGCGGCCCGCCAATTCGTTCGCTCGTCACGCGCGCCTCCAGAGCGAGACCGTACCGGACGAAGCGCTATGATCGCGCGGTTGTCACGAACACCCCATCCGAGGGGAGTCCCAGAATGCCAGCAACCGTGATCATCGGTGGCCAGTGGGGCGACGAGGGCAAAGGCCGCGTCGTCGACTTCCACGCACGCGCCTGCACCATGATCGGCCGCTACTCCGCCGGGCGAAACGCCGGGCACACGATCATCAACGATCTCGGCACCTTCGCCCTGCACGTCGTTCCGGCGGGCATCTTCTATGGCGACAAGGTCTGCATCGTCGGCAACGGCGTCGTGATCGACCCGGAGCCGCTGTTCCAAGAGATCTCGATGCTCAGCGAGCACGGGGTCGATACGTCGATGCTGATGATCAGCGACCGCGCCCACGTCGTGATGCCGTGGCACGCGATCATCGACCGGCTCGACGAGGAGCTGCGAGGCGATGCGGCGATCGGCACGACCGGCACCGGCACCGGCCCCGCCTTCCACGACAAGGCCGGTCGCATGGGCATCCGCACGATCGATGTGATCACACCTGGCCTCTTCGAGGACAAGCTGCGTGCTGTGCTCGACTACAAGAACCGCGTGCTCACCAAGCTCTACGACGCGGACCCGCTCGCCTTCGACAAGATTCGCGACCAGTACCGCGAGTTCGCCGAGCAGCTCCGTCCCTTCGTCGCCGACACGGCGACCGTGGTGCAGGACGCACACGAGCGCGGCGAACGCATCCTGCTGGAAGGCGCGCAGGGCTCACTGCTCGACCTCGACTCCGGCACCTACCCCTTCGTCACCTCCTCGATCCCCGCCTCGATCGCGGCTGGTGCGGGCATCGGCATCGGCCTCGGACCCGGCGCGATCGAGCGTGTAGTCGGGGTCTACAAGGCGTACCAGACGCGCGTCGGCAACGGCCCGATGCCGACCGAACTCTTCGACGAGACAGCCGACCGGCTGCGTGATCCGAACGCCGCGCAGGGGCAAGGCGAATACGGAGCGACGACCGGCCGCTCGCGCCGCTGCGGGTGGTTCGATGGCGTGCTCGCGCGCTACACCTCGCGGCTGAACGGCGTCACCTCGGCGGCTCTGACACGGCTCGATGTGCTCTCGCAGTTCGACACCGTGCAGGTCTGCACCGCATACGAACTCGATGGCCAGCGTATCTCAACGCTCCCGGCGGCACTACCGGACGCGCAGAGGGTGACACCGGTCTACGAGGAGCTACCCGGCTGGAAGCAGGACGTCTCCGGCGTGCGTGCGCTGGGCGATCTGCCCACGGAAGCGCGCCAATTCGTGCGCCGCATCGAGCAGTTCCTCGGCGCCCCGATCGACATGATCTCGGTCGGCCCGGAGCGCAACCAGGTGATCGTGACGCGGGATATCTTCGGCCGCGCGATCTAGCCCACACATCCGCTCACCGATCGCCTGTTACAGTGACGCCCTTTCAGAATGCCAGTCACGCCCTCAGCGGCCTCGGGCGCACGAGCGGGGGGGCCTCATGACGCAGCAGGCTGATGCAGTGTGGAACGCTCCAGGAGGGGCCGATCAGTTCCTTCAGTGGGACAAGATGCACGCTCCGCGACCGCAGACTCAACTCACAGAGGACATCTTCATCGCGTGCCTGAGCGAGGGCTTTGCGGCCGGCATGAACGAGTACTCATGCCCCGCCGGCATACGCTATCAGATCATCAATCGCTATGGCTTCAGCGAGATCACGATGTTCGAGGCTCCGGGAACGCCAGCTTTCGATCAGCGGGTCGAGGCGTACCAGGCGAAGCTGCAGGACATCCTGCCCCGCATGGGGGACATCTGGGTCAACGAGTGGCTGCCACGGATCATGCCCGGCCTCGAGCGCGCCCGCGACACGGACTTCACGACGATGCGTTCGTCGCCGAGTTCGACCAGATGCTGGACGAGTTCCGCGACCGCTACAAGGTCCACGGCATGCTGAACTTCGTCACCGTCTCGGCCAGCATGTTCGCCGACTTCTACAACGACGCGTTCTCGCCGGACAACCCGACCGAGGCCTATCAGCTCCTCGTCGGCTACCCGATGCGCTCCGTCGACACGGGACGCGGGATGTGGGCGCTTGGCCGCACGATCGCCGCCAGCGACGAACTGCGAGCGCTGTTCGAGTCCACCGAGGCGGCCGACCTCTCAGCCGCACTTCAGCAGTCGACCGAGGGTCGGGCGTTCGCAGTCTCGCTGCGTGAGTTCCTCGACGAGTTCGGCTGGCGCTCGGATGTCTTTGAGCTCGCGGACCCGATGTGGTGCGAAGACCCGCCGATCCCGCTGAACACGCTGCAGGGCCACCTCAGCCTCAGCGACAGCGACGACCCGGACGTTCGTTACACGGAGGCGGTCGCGTTGCGTGAGCGTCTCGTCGCGCAGGCGCAGGCGAAGCTCGCGGACGACCCGGAGCGGCTGGGGCAGTTCAACGGCATGCACGCGGCGGCCCGCCACTACCTGACGCTGACGGAGGACCACAACTTCTGGATCGACCAGGTCGGCAACTGCGTGATGCACAAGGGTGCCCTGGAGTACGGACGGCGGCTCGCCGAGCGAGGCTCGATCGACTCCGCAGACGATGTCTTCTGGCTCTACCTCGATGACATCAGCGAGGCCATGGCGGCAAGGATCAACGCGCGCTCGTCACTGAGCGTCGCGAAGAGAACGCGCGCTGGGCGGCGATCGTGCCGCCCCCGATCATCGGTACGCCCCCGCCGCCGAGTGGCCACCCATTCGAGGCGGCGATGATGAAGATGTTCGGTGAGCCCGCAGAGCCCAGCGCCGACCCTAACGTCGTGACCGGTATCGGCGCCTCGGCGGGCACAGTGCAAGGAACCGTTCGCGTCGTGATGGACCTCTCGGAGGCCAGCAAGGTGCGCAAGGGCGACATCATGGTCTGCCAGATGACTATGCCGGCGTGGACGCCGCCGGTGTCGGTCGCGAGTACGGGATGCCCACCGTCATCGGCACCGCTGTCGGCACGACGGTGCTGAAGCACGGCATGGTCGACGGGGCATCGGTAGTGGTCAGCATCGACTCTCGCTAGGCACGAGCAGGCCGAGGCTACCGGGACTCGCTCCGGACAATGCCACGTCCTGACGCGGGCCGTTCCGCTTCGGCACGGGTACGCAGTACGCTGACCGAAACGGATTCAGCGAGGGGCCCCGCTTGGACAACATCGCACTGATCATTCACAGCGTCGCGGCCGCCGTGCTCGTCGGCGGCATGGTGCTGCTCTTCCTCGCAGTCACGCCCGCCACCTGGCTGATTGACGACGCGACGCTGCGCCGTGCCGTTACGCGCGTCGTCACCCGGCGCTTCGCGATGCTCACCGGCATCGCGCTGCTGGCCCTGCTGGTCACCGGCATCTACCAGTTCACCAGCGACACGATCACGCCACCCGACGTGCAGGACGACATCGCGAACTTCCGTTTCGGTCGCGTCTTCATGGTGAAGATGGTCCTCGTGCCCCTGCTCGTGATCGTGATCGCCGTGCACGGGATGTGGTTCGGCCCTCGCATTGGCCGCGCCACGGACGCGGTGGTGGAGTCGAACAACGACGCCGATGCCGTCTTCCAGTTGGAGAGCCTGCGCCGCACCTCGCTGATCTTCTCGTTCGGGATGCTGATCCTCGGACTGGCGATCTTTGGGCTGGGCGTGACGCTGGGCAACCACGGCTACTCACACGTCCCGATCCCCTGAGCCGGAGTGCATGACCGTACCGTCCGGGGCCCTGCCGCAAACGCTCCCTGACCTACTGCAGCCGAGGCTCGACCTCGTCTTCGCGGGTATCAACCCGGGCGAACGCTCCGCACGCGTCGGCCACTACTACGGCCACCCCGGCAACGGCTTCTGGCCCGCACTCTCGGCCTCCGGCCTCGCTGGTGGCGAGGTCGGGCCGACCGACGACCGTCGCCTGAGCGAGCAGTGCGGCATCGGCTTCACCGATGTCGTGAAGCGAGTCGTCACCGACAGCTCACGTGTCACGAACAGCGAGCTGCGCGCCGCCGAGTCAGCGTTCCGCGAACGTATCGCCGCAGCCAGCCCACGCGCCCTCTGCTTCACCGCCACGCGCGCCTCTGAACTGCTCTTCCCGGGCGTGCGCGAGCCCGGGAGCTGGGGCCGTCAGCCGGTCGAACTCGAAGGCGCAGCAGTGTGGGTGATGCCCTCGACGTCCGGCCGCGCCGCCGGCTGGCGCGACGAGGTACACCGCGTGCTCGGCGAGCTCGCTCGCGACCTCGGCAGGGTGCCAACCGGCAGATCGGTCGCGTCGCGATGAACGAGGAGCAGCGCTACATCCCCGAGGACGGCTGCCCGCTCTTCAGCGAGCGGCTGGAGGAGCACATCGTCGCCCTCACACGCGGCGAGGTGCCGAACCGCGGACGCTTCTGCGGCAACTGCTACACGCCGATGGCGCGGGAGACGCAACGCTGCCACCACTGCAACGAGGAGCCATCGAGCGACCGCGGGACCGTCGAGCAGGTACCGGAGCCGGTGATTGAGATGCTGCGCGCGGTACACAAGACGGAGAAGAACTGGGTCAACGGCTTCGCCTACCTCGGTCTAGTGATCGCCGTCTTCGCCGGGCTGGGCATCGTGCTCGGCATCCCCTACCTGCGCGAGCGCCTGCTGGCGGCAACGATCGTCTACGCGATCATCCTGCTGATCGGCAGCCGCGGGCTCGCCGGGCTCCTCGGTGGGTACTACGGCGACCGCATCGGCTTCGAACGCGCGCGACGACGGCTGATCGAGGACTGGAGTGAGTGGGTCGATGAGCGCGAAGGCGCTGGCTCGGCGACCTAGCTGACGGCCACCGGCAGGTCGATCTCGTGCCTCGCCATCTCCTCGCGGATCGCCGACGCAGCCGCCTCCGAAGGCGGAACGATCGGCAGCCGTGGCTCACCCGCGGGGAACCCGATCTCGTTGAGCATGAACTTGGCCGGACTCGGGTTGCTCTCGATGAAGAACGCATCGACCAGCGGCATCATGCGCCTGTGGAACTCGACCGCTCGCTGGTTCTGGCCGGCGACACAGGCCGCCATCAACTCGCGGATCTGGCGGCCGACCAGGTGGGCCGCCACCGAGACGACCCCGTAGCCCCCGAGGCCAAGCACCGAGAGCGTGTCGTTGTCGTTGCCCGACCAGACGCGGAAGCCCGGCGCTGAGTCGGCGATCACCTCGCTGATCTGCCGCAGGTCGCCGCTCGCCTCCTTGATGCCGTCGATGCCCGGGACGTGCGAGAGGCGGATCGTGGTCTCCGCCGTCATGTTCAGCGCCGTGCGGCCGGGGACGTTGTAGAGCAGCCCGTGCAGACCGCTCGACTCCACGATCGCGGTGAAGTGGCGGACAAGGCCCTCTTGCGTCGGCTTGTTGTACGCGGGGACGGTCATCAGCACGCCGTCGCAGCCGATGCGTTCGGCCTCCTGCGTAAGGGTGAGCGAGCGAGCGGTGTCGTTGTCCGTCGCTCCGGCGATCACCGCGACACCCGCGCCGACCGCCTCTTTCACGACCTGCCACGCGCGCACCTTCTCCTCGTCGGTGAGGGTCGGGCTCTCTCCCGTCGTGCCTGTGACGACGAGGCCCTCGGTGCCCGAGGCGACGAGCGCGCGGGCGAGTTCGGCGAGCGCTTGCTCGTTGACGGCGCCATCGGCGGCCATCGGGGTGATCATCGCCGTCAGTAGACGGCCCCATTCGGCAGACATCACGGCTCCTCCGCCAAGCAAACAACACCGTCCGACGGCACGCGAAACGTCCGGCGGGGTGTGCAGGCTCCTACAGTTTGCCCCGGCGGATCAACTCTTCCGCGATCTGAATCGCGTTGGTGGCCGCGCCCTTGCGCAGATTATCGGCCACACACCAGAAGACGAGGCCATGCTCAACGGTGGGGTCGAGACGCACCCGGCCGACGTATGTCGTGTCGCTGCCCGCGCTGCTCAGCGGCGTCGGGTAGTCGCCGGCCGAGGGGTCATCGAGCAATTCGACCCCCTCCTGCGCGGCAAGCACCTCGCGCGCCGCGTCGACGCTGACGGCATCCTTGAACTCGACGTGTACGGACGCGCCGTGGCCGACCATCACCGGCACGCGCACGCAGGTGGCGGCAAACGGCAGCTCCGGCTCGTGCAGGATCTTGCGCGTCTCGTTGCGCATCTTATTCTCTTCCGCCGTGTAGCCGTCCTCGCCGAAGACATCGACGTGCGGGATCACGTTCATCGCGATCTGATGCGGGTAAACCTCCGGAGCGGGAATCGGTTCGCCGCGGCCGTAGGCGCGCAGTTGCGCGTCCAGCTCCTCGGCGGCCGCCTTGCCGGTGCCAGTGACGGCCTGGTACGTCGATGCCGTCACGCGCTTCAGCGGCGCGACCTGGCGCAGCGCGTGCAGCGCCATCGCGAGCGGGGTCGTCGTGCAGTTGGGGATCGAGATGATGCCCTCGTGCCACTCGACGTCCTCGCCGTTCACCTCCGGCACGACGACCGGGACGTTCGGCGCCATGCGATAGGCGGAGCCGTCGTCGATCATCACGCCGCCAGCCGCGACCACCTTCGGCCCCCAGTGCAGGGAGGCTTCCGAGGTCGCCGAGCAGAAGACGATGTCGGCGCCCTCAATGTCCTCGAGCGTCGTCTCTTGCACCGTGATCTGCTTGCCGTTGAACTCCAGTTGAGTGCCGGCCGACCGCGCGGTCGCAAGCAGGCGCAGGTCGTCGATCGGCAGCTTGCGCTGTTCCGCGACCCGCAAGAAAACATCGCCGACGACGCCGGAAGCCCCGATCACCGCCACTGTGAGAGACATGTGATTCCCCGCTCGCTGGCTGCTCCGCTGGGGCGGCGCGCCCATACAGTGATCATAGAATCGCGCGAGGTGGGGTGCGAGTTAACGCTGGGTCGTTCAAACCGGAAAGAAATCGCAGCGCAGGAGGTGACGCGCCGCTACTTCTTGGGGCGGCCGCCGCTCGTCGCACGCTCACTTCTCGTGCGAGCAGTCCTTCTGAAATCGCGCTGCGTCTCTCGGCGACCCCGGGTAACCAGACCCGGGGTCTTGCCGCGCTTCAGCGCGCGGCGAGCCTCCCGATTCAGTTGCGGCTCTTCGGGAGTATCCGAGGCGTCCGGTTGCTCTGCCATGGATCCAGCTTAGCCTGCGACGACGGCTCACAGCTACGCTCGGTACAGCCCCAGTTCGTCGATCACCGCTCGCGTCGCCTCCGGAACGAGGCCCAGCGTCGAACGGCCCTCGCGCACTCGCGCCCGCAACTCCGTCGATGCGACCGCCAGCGAGGGCATCGGCACTCGGTCGATGCGCGCTGCGGCGTCGGGCACCAACTTCAGTAGCGCGTCCGGCACGCCATCGAAGTCTTCGCGAGCCGCGACGGCCAGCCGCACGGTCGCCATCAGCGCCGCCGGCTCGTGCCAATGGGGCAGGTCCGCGAGCGCGTCACCACCGAGGATCAGCCACCATTCCCCGCGGTCAGCCGCGAGCTGCTGTGCCGTTTCCACGCTGTACGAGGGGCCGGAGCGCTCCAGCTCGATGGTGCTCAGCTCCGTCCACGCGAGCGACTCGATCGCCGCTGCCACCATCGCTCGTCTCGCCTCGGCAGGTGCGATCTCGCTGTCACGCTTCCGCCACGGCTCGCCGGCCGGGACGAAGAACACGCGCTCGAGCGCAAGTTCGCGTCGTGCCGCTGCTGCGAGCACGAGATGCCCAAGGTGCGGCGGGTCGAAGGTGCCGCCGAGGATGCCCGATCGTGTGACCGCCATCGCGCCGCTACTCCCAGCGCACCTGGGCGGTGCCAATCCGCACGATGTCGCCCGGCGAGACACCTTCGCGTACGAGCGCCTTCGAGACGCCCATGCGACGCAGGCGGAAGAGCAGTTCTTGGCGAGCCTCTTCCTCGTGCAACGGTAGGGTCTGCGCCCAGCGCTCGGGCGAGCGCCCTTCGACGATCACGCCGTCATCGGTACGGCGGACGACGAATCGCGCGCGCCTCGGTGGGGGCTGCAGCACGGGCGGGGGCATACCCGCGCGCTCCGCCTCAATCGCCTCACGCAGCACCTGCAGCGTGCGCCGCGCGAGGTCGTCAGTGCTCTCGCGCGTCGCTGCCGAGATCACGAAGCGCGGCTCACCCAGCTCCTCGATCGCGTCGCTCTCTTCCAGTAGCTCGATCTGTGAGCGGGCGTCGGGCACATCGACCTTGTTCATCGCTATCAGCTGCGGTTTGTCGGCCAGCCCGTGTCCGAACGCCGCCAGTTCCGCGTTGATCAGTCGCAGGTCGCCCAGCGGGTCGTCGCGGCTCATGTCAAGCACGTGCACCAGCACCCTCGTCCGCTCGATGTGCCGCAGAAATTCATGGCCGAGTCCGACACCCTGGCTCGCACCCTCGATCAGCCCCGGCATGTCCGCTGCGACAAAGTTATCGTAGTCGACGCCCACGACGCCCAGCTCCGGCTCCAGCGTGGTGAAGGGGTAGCTCGCCACCTTTGGTAGCGCGGCGCTCCAAGCGCGCAGCAGCGTCGACTTGCCCGCGTTTGGTAGCCCGATCAGGCCGACGTCCGCGAGCAGCTTCAGCTCGACGCGCAACTGCCGTCGCTCGCCTTCGACACCGCCTTGCGCGAAGCGAGGTGCCTGTCGCGTCGGCGTAGTGAAGCGCTTGTTGCCACGACCGCCGCGGCCACCGCGGGCGACGACTGTCGAGGCTCCATCGGTGGCGAGGTCAGCGATCAGCGCCACCGCGCCGTCCGGCAGCAGTTCAAAGACCTCGGACCCTGCGGGTACGCGCACGACGAAGTCTGAGCCCGATGCGCCGCGGCTGCGGTTGCCGCCACCCGGCTCGCCGCGGGCGGCAATCTGCGCCCGACCATCGTTATACTGCTGCAGCGTCGAGCCCTGACGATCGGCGATCAGGATCACGTCGCCGCCATCACCTCCGTCGCCGCCATCCGGGCCACCACGTGGCACGAACTTCTCACGACGAAACGAAACGGCGCCGTCACCGCCATTTCCGGCGATGACTTCGAACTCAACGGTATCGATCATGGATGTACTTTACCCACAGACGGTCTAGGGGCATTCGATCTGGGCATTGCTCACGGATAATGGATTGAGAGTTGTATTCGTCGTCGTCGTCGTAGTGTTGATGCTGTGGATGGCGAATTTGAGACAGGTTCCCAGCACGTGGGGACCGCCGCTGGGTATCACCATCGCGCAGGGGCGGCGTTCGGGATAGCTACGACGATCGGGATCGGCGACATTGGGTCACTACCAGTAGTAGTGGTGAGATATCTACATACGGGGGCGGTTGTGGACAGTAGATACGAAGATATCAACAGGACTGCCAACGGGAATTAGTAAGACGCCTATACCGAATGACAGAGCGGTTCGGGTGAGTTAGGCGACTTGGCGAGACTGCTCGACCAGCTCACGCAGCGCGGCGATGTCGCGCTTCGTCTCCGGGTCGACCGACTGCGAGCGCTCCATCTTGCGCCAGCCGTGGTGCACCGTGGAGTGGTCGCGGCCGCCGAGGAAGGTGCCGATTTCGACGAGCGAGCGGTGCGCCAGTTCGCGCATCAGGTACATCGCGATCTGGCGAGGGTAGGCGACGCGTTTCTCACGGCTCTTCGAGAGCATGTCGTCGTGCTCCAGCTCGAAGTACGTGCAGACGACGCCGAGGATCAGGTCGGGCGACGGTGGCAGCCGTGGCTCGGCCGGAGCGAGCGAGGCGAGCGCCGAGTGCACCAGCGCCGGCGAGAGCGTTTCGCCGGTGAGGCGAGCGTAGGCGAGCACCCGCGTGAGCGAGCCCTCGAGCTCCCGGATGTTTGTGGTGAAGCGACTGGCGATCACCTGCAGCACGTCATCCGGTACAGAGAACCGTTGCTCGACGGCCTTCGACCGCAGGATCGCGATGCGCGTCTCCAGGTCGGGCGCCTGGATGTCGGCGATCAGGCCCGACTCGAAGCGCGTGCGCAGGCGCTCCTCCAAGTGCGGGATCAGCGCCGGACTCTTGTCGGAGCTGATCACGATCTGGTGTTCGGCCTCGTACAGCTCGTTGAAGGTGAAGAAGAACTCTTGCTGCGTCTGCTCGCGCGTGGCGATGAACTGGATGTCGTCGATCAGTAGCACGTCGGCTGCGCGGTAGCGCGCGCGGAACTCTTCCTGCTTACGTTGCTGGATCGCCGTGATCAGTTCGTTCGTGAACTGCTCTGCGGAGATGTAGACTACCTTGCGGTTCGCGCGCATCACGCGGTGGCCGATGGCGTGCAGCAGGTGCGTCTTGCCGAGCCCAACCGGACCGTAGATGAAGAGCGGGTTGTAGAGCCGACCGGGTGCACCGGCGGTGCCCTCCGCTGCGGCGTAGGCGAGGCGGTTGCCGGGCCCGATGATGAAGTTCTCGAAGGTGTAGCGATCGCGCAGGCGCGGGCGGCCGCCCGCGGAGGCCGCGGGGGCGTCCGGGGTGGCATCGCGCAACGCCTGAGCCTCGGCGTCGCCCGCTTGCAGCGGCGCGAACTGGATGTCGATCGGCTCGTCGGCGAGGTCGGCGAGCGTGCGAACGATTAGCGGGCGCAGGCGCTTCTGGAGCCACTCAGTGACGAACTCCGAGCGAGTGCCGACGACGAGCGTGCCGTCGGAGAGGCTCAAGCCCTCGGTGGCTTCGAGCCACGTGTCGTAGTTCGCACGGGAGACGTGTTGGCCGAGATTGCGGAGCGCTTCTTGCCAGAGTGCGGACGGATCGCGATCCACCAGAAGTACTCTCCATGCCTCAGGGAGGCAGATTCGGGTTGGAATCAGTGCCGGGATCACGGTCACAGCCCCTCCCTACCCACAGATATGAACACCTGTGGGTAGGGAGGGGGAGGTCTCTGCGATGTCCCGGTGGGGAAGTCCTCGGCTCGTGTAGTCGTCGCCGATGCCCCCGCCGTTGCAGCGGTATCGGTGAATCGGCCGGGAATGTAGCATCGCGTGAATTCCCGTTGCAAGGGTCTTATGTGGAGTGGGCCAAAGTTCATAGACATTTTTCTTGATTTCTCATGTCATAGAGCGTGGAAATCGCGGGCATGCCCGAAGACTTCTCCGCCCTGCATCGACCGGTGAGGACCGCCCGGTCAGCGTCTGGAGCGCGGTATACTCGCCGACGCTACGCGGCCCCGGGGCCCCAGTCGAGAGATCGGGCACCATGACTCAATTGCTGCTGGCGATCGACATCGGGAACACTTCGATCTCGATCGGCGTCTACGACGGTGAGTCGCTACGCGCCCGCTTCCGTATCGCCACGGACCGCGACAACCTCGCTGATGAGTTCGCGATGCTGCTGCTTTCGCTGCTGCGTACGCACGACGTCCATCCGGAGCAGGTCGGTGCGGTGGTGATCTCGTCCACGGTGCCGCCGCTGATCGCGTCTTTCCAGGAGGTCGGTCGCCGCTACTTCGGGGTCCAGCCGATGATCGTGGGCACCGGTGTGAGGACCGGCGTGCGTGTGCGCTACGACAATCCGAGGGAGGTTGGTCCCGACCGCATCCTCCACGTCGTCGCGGCGATGGCGAAGTACGACCCGCCGCTGGTGATCGTCGATCTGGGCACCGCACTGGTGCTGGACGCGATCGATCGCGATGGCGATTACCTGGGCGGTGCAATCGCGCCGGGGCTGGGGATCTCCTCGGAGGCGCTGTTCTCGCGTACCGCGATGTTGCAGCGCGTGAGCATCGAGCGGCCGGACGGCGTGATCGGGCGCAACACGATGCATTCGCTGCAGGCCGGCATCTACTTCGGCTACGCCGACATGGTGCGCGGCATGGTCGCGCGGTTCGTCGCCGAACTGGGCGAAGACTCGACGGTGATCGGCACCGGCGGCTACTCCCGCATCATCGCGGACGAGGCTGCGTGTTTCGACGCGATCGAGGACGATCTGAACCTTGAGGGTCTTCGCCGCGTCTATGAGATGAACCGGCCGGAGACGGACCAATCGGAGGATCGCGAATGAGTGGACCGTTGACCGGACGGCGCGTCGTGTTGGGCGTCAGCGGCTCCATCGCCGCGTACAAGGCCGCCGAGGTGGCAAGCCGCCTCGTGCAAGCGGGTGCCGAGGTTGACGTCGCGATGACGCGGGCGGCGACCGAGTTCATCACGCCGCTCACCTTCCGCTCGCTCACCTCGCGAGAGCCCTACGTCGACCTCTTCAGTGCGTATGGCGAGGGCGAGGCGCACGTCGAGCTGGCGCGCCGCGCCGACCTGATGCTGATCGCCCCGGCGACGGCGAGCACGATGGCGCGGCTGGCACAGGGGTTTGCGGACGACTTCGTCTCGCTGACCGCGCTCGCCACGCAGGCGCCGATGCTGATCGCTCCGGCGATGGATTCGCAGATGTGGGAGCACGAGGCGACGCGCGGCAACCGCTACACGCTGGAAGGTCGCGGCGTGATTCTGGTCGGCCCAGTGCCGGGACGGCTCGCTTCCGGGCGCATCGGCGGCGGGCGGATGGTGGAGCCCGCGACGATCGTCGATGCGGTGAAGCAGCGGCTCGGCCGCGCCCGCGGTGACCTAGGCGCGGTGCGCATCGTCGTCACCGCGGGCGGCACTCGCGAGGCGCTCGACCCCGTCCGCTACCTCGGCAACCACTCGAGCGGAAAGATGGGCTACGCGATCGCCGAGGCGGCACGCGACCGAGGCGCAGACGTCGCGCTGATCACGACGGCCGCGCTGCCCGATCCGTACGGCGTGCGCGTGCTCCGCGTCGAGTCGGCGCTGGAGATGCAGGGAGCGCTGGAGACTGAATGTGCGAGCGCACGGGCAGTGATCATGGCGGGTGCGGTCGCGGACTACAGCCCGGCCGAGGCCTCCGAGCAGAAGATCAAGCGCGCACACAGCGCCGAGCTGAGCATCGATCTCGTCGAGAACCCAGACCTGATCGCCTCGGTCAGTGGCAATTTCGTGAAGGTCGCCTTCGCGGCCGAAACCGAGAACCTGCTGGCGAACGCTGCGGCCAAGCTGGAGAAGAAGGGCGCGCAGCTGATCGTTGCCAACGATGTCACCGCCACCGACGCCGGCTTCGGCACCGAGACGAACCGCGTCACGATCCTCGATCGCGACGGCGGCGCGGACGAACTGCCGCTGCTGTCGAAGTACGAGGTCGCAGACCGGCTGCTCGACCGCCTCGGCCCGCTGCTCGCAGAGCTCGAGGAGTAGCCTCGCTACTGCGCGGGGCTGTTGGGACGCGGCTGCGCCGCGCTGTGTCTCTTGGATGGAACCCGCCCACCCGCCCGTAAGAAGCGGGGGCGAAGCCCCCTGCAGCCCTCGTATGGAGGCTGGGCGCAGGAAGGTGCGCTATCGCAAAGGAAGGCAGCTGCACCCTTCGACGGGCTCACCCTGAGCCCGTCGAAGGGTGCAGCTGATGGGGCGTGGGGGCGGGACGGAACGGGCGGAGTGCCCGGGTGGAACTGGCGCAAAGTCAGACCGCCAGCGCATCAAGGCAACGTCGCCCTATGCAGGCCCCTTAGGGGCCCCAGTGGGGGCTAGCGGGCGCGGTTGAGGGCTAGCTGGATCAGGGTGCGGGTCGGCATTCCCGTCATGCCCTTCACCTGGATGCCTCGGTCGCTGCCCGCGTTCATCACACCGGCGATGTCGATGTGCGCCCACGGCGTGTCGCCGGCGAACGCCTCGATGAACTTCGCGGCGGTGATCGACCCGGCCGGGCGCCCACCACTGTTCTTGAGGTCGGCGACGTCCGACTTGATCTGGCGGTTGTACTCGTCGTCGAGCGGCATGCGCCAGAGCTTCTCGCCGGTCACCTCCGAGGCTCGCACGAGCTCGTTCCAGAGCCGGTCGCTGTTGGCGAAGACGCCGATGCGCACGCTGCCCAGTGCGACGCCCATCGCGCCGGTGAGGGTGGCGACATCGACGAGCGCTGCCGCGCCCTGCGACTTCGCGTAGGCGACGGCGTCTGCGAGCACCAGCCGGCCCTCGGCGTCCGTGTTGTCGATCTCGATCGACTGCCCGTCCATCGCGTAGACGACATCGCCGGGTTTGGTGGCGGAGCCGCTGGGCAGGTTCTCTGTGCAGGGGGCAATCATCATCACGTTGGTGCGGGGCTTCATCCGCCCGATCGCCTCCATCGCCGCGATCACAGTCGCTGCGCCGCTCATGTCTGCCTTCATCGCCGGCATGCCCGCGCCAGGCTTCAGTGAGATGCCGCCGCTGTCGAAGGTGATGCCCTTGCCGATCAGCGCGATCGGCCGCGCCCGGCCTCCGCCGCGGTAGTTGAGGACGATGAACTTCGGCGGTTGCACTGAGCCGGCGGCGACGGAGAGGTAGGAGCCCATCCCCAAACGCTCGGCTTCGGCACGTTCGATGATCGTGCACTCGATGCCGTGCTCGGAGGCGATGTCTTGCGCGCGTCCCGCCATGATCGATGGCGTCATCATGTTCGCCGGTTCGTTCTCGAGGTCGCGGGCGAGGTTGGTCGCCCGGGCGGTGATCACGCCCTGCTCCACGCCTCGGCGCAGCGCCGCGGCTCGGGAGCCGGGGATCACGATTGTGACCGAGTCGATCGAGCCGGAGGGCCGGTCCTCCGCCCGCGTGTGGTGTCGGTCGAAGCGGTAGAGGCCCAGCGTGATGCCCTCTGCGAAGGCGCGGCCGGCTGCCTCTGCGCCCAGTGCCGCCACAGCACCTTGTGCCGCGATCACGACCTTACCGGCCTTGACGCCGCGCAGTTGACGGGCGAGCCCCGCCACGCGGTCGCGCACGCGATCGACCGTCGCTCCGCCTCGCTGGCCGACGCCCGCGATCATCGTGCGGCTGGCGCGGATGCGGCCGCTGCGCGGGAGGATGTGCACCTCTGGTGGCTTACCGATGAGCACGCCGTCCTTGCGCATGCGGGTGATCGTGCCGCCCAGCGCGCCATCGACGGCTGCGACTTCGCCTGAGAGTCGCGCACTCCCTTCCACCGTGACGACGTAGGTGTCGGCGGACTGCTCGATGATCGAACCTTGGACAACGGTGATTTCCACGAGACGCTCCGCTAGTGATCGGCCAGGCAGGGCTCGCAGGGTACCGAGCGATCGGGCGTCGCAGCAAGGCGGAGGCACGGCGATCACGCCCCTATCGCGCGAACGATGCGTACAATCGCCTTAGTACGCTTATGAGAAGACTGCTGCGCTATCTGATCCGAGTCACGTCGCCCCAACGCGGAGGACTGGCGCTCTGGGATCTGATCGAAATTGGACTTGTGGCGCTCGGCTTTCTCGCGTACTTCCTCGTACGCGGCGCCGTTGTCGATCGCACTGCGGATGCGATCAGTCATGCGCGCACGATCATCGACCTGCAGGACGCACTCGGGTTGTGGATCGAACCTCGATTCCAGTCATGGGCGTTGCAGTCCGATCTGCTGATCCGGGTGATGAACTTCGTCTACTTCTGGCTCGACTTTCCGCTGCTGGTGGGGATCGGGCTGCTGCTGTTCTGGCGCAGTCGTGCCCAGTACACGTTGCTGCGTGACGCCGTGCTGATCTCCGGCGCGATTGCGCTGATCCTCTACTGGTCGTACCCCGTCGCGCCACCTCGCTATCTCGTGGAGTTCGGCTTCGTCGATACGATGGAGCGGTATTCGAACCTCTCCTATCAGGCGCAGTCGATGCGGCCGTTCGTGAACCCGTTCGCGGCGGCGCCGTCGCTGCATGTCGGCTGGGCCGCACTGGTGGCCTTCACGCTGTTCGGGGCGACGACGAACTGGCTGATCCGCGGCGGCGGCATCGTGATCTTCTTCGCGCAGGGCGTCGCGGTGATCGTGACGGCCAACCACTACCTCTTCGATGGCGTGATCGGTCTGGTCGTCTGTGCGGTGGCGCTGGCGATCGCGGTCGCACTGCAGCGGCATGGCTACCCTGGGATCCGCTCGCTGCTGGCCTGGCTGGAGCGTCGCGGTGTGCGAGGGTAGCCGATGCGCGAGGGGTGAACTCAATCCTCGTTGCCCACCATCGGAAAGGGTGTTAGCGTAACTGGCAACTCACAGCTATCGTCGCGAAGTGCGGCGAGGAGCACAGGTAACGCCCGGCACGCGAGATTCCGAGGGGCGCAAGGTGGGTTCGGTCCAGAGTGGCCGCCATTGGGGTAAGTGGAGTCAAAGAAGAGGCACCGGGCCGCGACGTAGCGTCTGAACGACAACGTCACGCTGGAGCCAGAGGTTCGTAACTGAGTGCAGACCGCAGAGCAGAAGCAAGCAATCGTTAGCGAGTTCGCGCGCCATGATGGCGACACGGGCTCGTCGGAAGTCCAGATTGCCCTGCTGACCGACAGAATTCTGCGGCTGACAGAACACCTCCGCGAACACAAGCACGACTACCACACGCGGCGAGGCTTGCTCAAGCTCGTCGGACAACGACGCAGGCAGCTTCGTTACCTCAGCAAGAATGACGTGAGCCGGTACGACCGCATGCTGGAACGGCTGGGGCTGCGCCGATAGTCGCTGAGCCGTAGGGTGCGAGCTCATCGGATGGCGTGCCCCAAGCAGATGCAGGGGCGCAACACAGAGCAAGACCGGGAGTACCGGTAGAGAGTCACGTTGTACGTGACAGAGGCCGACAGCGGCGGAACCAGTGAAGGCTCAGCGAGCTTCAACCGCCACCGCAGCCTCATCGCGATGACCAATCCAGAACGAATAACGATGCAGCGCCCTGAGCGAGTGACCGCATCCGTAGTTGGCGAAAGCCAGAAGAAGAGAGACATCATTTGACGACAGACACGACAGAGCCCACAGACGCTGCCGAGGCAGACGAGGCTGTTGAAGAAGAATTGATCGAAGGCGAAGAAGAAGAGGCGGCGGAGGAGGACTCCTCCGAGAACGGTGCGTTCGCACCGACCCCGATGGCCGGCACGCAGGTGTTCAGCCGCGAGATCGAAGGCCAGACGCTGGAGATCGCGACCGGGCTGTTGGCCCAGAACGCTGCCGCGTCATGCACGATTCGCTACGGCGACATGATGATCCTGGCGACCGTCTGCGACGACGTGGCGCGCGAGGGTATCGAGTTCCTGCCGCTGACCGTCGACTTTGAAGAGCGGATGTACGCGATCGGGAAGATCCCCGGCTCGTTCTTCCGCCGCGAGGGTCGCCCGGCCAATGACGCCACGCTGGCCGCTCGCATGACCGACCGACCGATCCGGCCGCTCTTCCCGAAGGGCTTCCGGCGCGAGATTCAGGTCGTGATGACGCTGCTGTCGTCCGACCGCAACATTCCCGCCGACGTCTTTGGGACGACCGGCGCATCGCTGGTGCTGGGGATGTCGCACATTCCGTTCGCCGGGCCGGTCTCATCGGTCCGCGTGAGCATCGTCGACGGGGATCCGAAGGCGTTCCCAACCTACGAGGAGATGGAAGAGTCCGACCTCGACCTGATCGTCGCTGGCACCGAGGAGTCGATCGTGATGATCGAGGCCGGCGCCAACGAAGTTCCAGAAGCGGACGTAATTCAGGCGATCGAGTACGCTAAGGGCGTGCTTGAGACGCTGAACGACCTCCAGCGCGAGGTCCACGATGCACTGGGCGTCGAGAAGATGGACTTCGAGCCCGTCACCTCTGACACGGCCGTGCTCGCGAAGATCGAAGCCGCCCTCGAGGGCGAGGGTGAGCGCATCCTCAACTCGATCAAGGACGAAGGCTTCCGCGGCGTTAACGAGCTCGGCCGCTGGGTGACCGCGCAGATCGACGACGACGAGATCGACTACAAGGCTGTGCGCAGCGTGATCGAAGACGTGCTGAAAGCATACGTGCGCAAGCGCGTGCTGGACGAGAACAAGCGTGCGGACGACCGCGCCGAAGATCAGGTGCGCGACCTCACGGCGATGGTCGGACTGATTCCCCGTGGCCACGGTTCCGGGCTCTTCCAGCGCGGCGGCACGCAGGTGCTGAGCGTTGCAACGCTGGGCGCGATCGGCGACCGGCAGCGGTTGGACAACATCCACCCGACCGAGTTCAAGTCGTACATGCACCACTACAACTTCCCGCCCTACTCTGTCGGCGAGGCTCGCTTCATGCGTGGCCCGGGCCGCCGTGAGATCGGGCACGGCTTGCTGGCCGAGCGTGCGCTCGAGCCGGTGCTGCCGGAGTTCGATGACTTCCCGTACACGATGCGCGTCGTCTCCGACACGCTGATGTCGAACGGGTCAAGCTCGATGGCTTCCGTCTGTGGTTCGACGCTGGCGCTGATGGACGCGGGGGTGCCGATCTCGGCGCCGGTCGCGGGCATCGCGATGGGTCTGATCACGGACTCCGAGAGCGACAACTACCGCGTGCTGACCGACATCGCAGGCATCGAAGATGCCTTCGGTGACATGGACTTCAAGGTCGCAGGCACGGAGGCGGGCGTTACCGCCATCCAGCTCGACACGAAGCTGAAGAGCCTCCCCGGCGACCTGCTGGACGCGGTCTTCGAGCGAGCCCGCGAGGCGCGCATGCAGATCCTTGAGGTGATGGCGGACGCACTGCCGGAGCCGCGCGAGGCTGTTGGCCAGTACGCTCCGAAGATCGTCACCCTGAAGATCAACCCGGAGAAGATCGGGACCGTGATCGGCCCCGGCGGCAAGGTGATCAAGCGCATCCAGTCCGAGACTGGCGCCAGCATCGACATCGAGGACGATGGCTCTGTCTTCATCGGTGGTGCGGACGCGGACAGCGTCGACCAGGCGGTGGACTGGGTGAACGGGCTGACGAAGGAGATTGAGGTCGGCGAGGTCTACGAGGGCCCCGTCACTCGCATCCTGAACTTCGGCGCATTCGTCGAAATCCTGCCGGGCAAGGACGGACTCGTCCACATCTCCGAGCTGGAGCACGGCCGCGTCGAGAGCGTCGAGGACGTGCTTGATGTCGGCGACATGGTGAAGGTGAAGGTGATCGAGATCGACAGTCTCGGTCGCGTGAACCTTTCCCGCGCCGCGCTGCTTGAGGGCGGCGATGATGGCCGCGAGGACAGCTTGGACGACGAAAATGCCGACGAGGAAGACTTCGACGAGGACGACATTCCGCGCATTGGTTCTGTCTCGACAGAGTCCGCGGGCTCCGTCCGTCGTGGCGGTGGCGGTGGTCGTCGCGGCGGCGGCGGTGGCCGAGGTGGTCGTGGTGGCGGTGGCGGCCGAGGTGGTCGCGGCGGCGGTGGCGGCGGGCGAGGTGGTCGCGGCGGCGGTGGTCGTGATGGCGGCGGCG
>PVBE010546167.1_pt1 | contig 80992 bp, 78 predicted proteins | sample 1631181 | NCBI WGS metagenome assembly PVBE01 (sample SAMN08397723, study PRJNA350692) | Marine metagenome, whole genome shotgun sequencing project. | isolation source: water | place: Pacific Ocean | collected 2012-04
CGTGCGCCAAACCTCGCCCGACGACATCCTGACCGTGATCTGATACCTACCCCTTACCAGGATGGCCCACACCGACCCACCAATAGCGAACACCAGCCCCACGGCCGCAAACGGCGACGCTTCGACATAGTACGCCGCCGCGGTGATCATCACTCCCATCACCGCAAGGACAACTGCCCAAGCACGCTCCGGCGCCTGTTTCTTGGTCTCGACCGAGGTGACTTGCGCTATCGCGAAGACCTGGCCTGGGACAATGAGCCTGGCATGAGTAACTTGGACTCGCCTGTCGCTGAAGTAGACTTGCTCCTCCATTCGACCCTCCTGGTGCGTCGCATTGGACCGGCGCATCGTAGGGCGCTGGAGGGCATACGAGGACCCCCCTGGCACGACGGGGCGGAGGGACAGGGCCAGGGAGCTGAGATCAGTCCGCGAACCATCTTGACAACCCGAACGGGCGTTCTGTTATGATGATCCTCCAACACTCAGCACGGAGGACATCATGAGAATCCCGAACCTGGCCCTGAGAGCGTACACGAGCGAGGAGCTCGTCGAGGAACTGAAGGCGCGACCGGTGACCGAACGACAGGTGCCGGGCATGACCATCGAGGACGCCCTGGATCTTCTCGAAGAGGCGGGGGTGCCTGAGGACACGCTGGCCGCCGTGGATGAGTGGCGGACGCTGCCGGTGGCAGACGAGGGACGGCTGGATGCGTGGTTGGCTCTCTGCAGCGCCGCAGCCTAGGGCGCCGATCCGAGCTTGGGCAACGACCGGAAGCCACCTCCGCCGACCGACTGAGGTCCCGTGGGCGGCTGGCATCAGAGTGCGGCTCGTCGGGCGGTCTTCTCCAGCATATGCGGAACCAGCGCTGCCTCCGCACTCCTATCGAAGGCAAGCCGGCAGAGGCTAAGGGCGGATGAACCTGATGCAGAGGGGGTAGCGGTACGGCTCGCCGTTGCTGGCGCGGACCGTCGCAATGATGACGACGACGAGGTTGAAGACGAACACGATGGGCAGCAGAACGATGCCGACGACGAGGAGCACCATGAGTGCGGAGGCGATGAGATAGATGGTGGCCGAGATCTGCCAGTTGAGGGCTTCCATGCCGTGGTCGTTGATGAACGGGGACTGCTCGCGCTTCAAGAGCCAGACGAGTAGCGGGCCGAAGATGTTCGCAAATGGTATTAGGACCCCCGCGAAGCTGCTCAGATGACAGAGCATGGCCATGTTCCGCAAGTCCACAGGGAGCGGCGTGCCGACTGCGGACCCGTTCGGGTCCGAGGGTGCGGTGCTGCCATCCGAAGGCTCGGAGAACGTGCCTCCCTCAGTCACGGCTGTCCCGCAGCTCGGGCAGAACCGCGTCTCCTCGGCCAGCTCTTGTCCGCACCGGCTGCACTGGGCCATTACGTCCTCCGCCGCGCCCTCCATCAGGCGCCCTGGCTGTTGGTCCGGATGCTCATGCTGCTCACCGGCGTATCTCCTGGGAAGCCGCCAGCCGGCTCAAGTCCACCGAGTCGCCCGGCTGGACGGGGGGCCATGTTGTCAACGAGCCCAATCGAAGACCGGGCTCCGGTTGTCGCGGGCTTGCTGGAGCGCCGCCTGGACGTCTCCCTCAAGCGACCGAAGGAAGGCATCGGTTCTGCTCAGGAGCTCGATAACGGGGTCCGTCTCCTCGTAGGAACGGCTCTTGGCCAAGATAGGCCTCTTGAACACTGCCCTGGTCACCGATGCGATCATGTCGCCCCTCCTGCCGGATGGTTCTGCACCTCGGTCTGATTCGGGCCGGGGTCCATCCTCGTGTGGTGCAGGACCGGCTGGGCCACGCCTCCGCTGCCTTTACAATGCAGGTCTACGGCCATGTGGCGGCGGGGCTCCAGACTGAGGCGGCTCAGGCGTTTGCGGACCTCATGGCGGGATCGGGCAAGTAGCCCGCTGACCGCGGTCAGAGAGGACAGAATGAACGAAGGGCTGTGGCTAGGTATTGCAGGGCTCGCCGGCGGCCTTGCCATGACGGTCATTGGGAATTTCTGGGCCGACAAGCGGAATAAGGCACAGTGGGAACGGGAAGACAAGGTGCGGCGGGGAGAGCGAACACGCGCGGAGCGGCTCGGCTATCTCGGAATCGTGGAGGAGTACCTTACGCTATTGGAAGAGACCGTCTCGGCGGTAGCCTTCGCTGACGATCTCGGAGCCTACTTGAGGAACAGTCGAGCCTCGTTGGTTGGCCGCTCCTCGGTCGCCCGATCTCAGTTCACAGCTCTTGAGCCTTCAGAGGCCGCGGTACATGAATTCGAGGCCGTGCGAAACAGGGCGAATGAGTTGTTGGCCAAGGCTCAGGCCGGAGACCAGGGAGTTGCGCGTCGCAAGATTCGCTCGTTGACGGACGCAACGGCTCGCCTCCGCACTCACGTCTTGGCGATGCGCACCGGGGAGTCGTGATCCCACTCGTGAGCAATTGGTGAGCAGGCTTGTCATAACAAGAGGCCCCGGAACTGGCCGGGGCCTCTTGTTCGTATCTGGAAGGTGGTGGGCCGTCAGGGATTCGAACCCTGGACCCTCGGATTAAAAGTCCGGTGCTCTGCCAAGCTGAGCTAACGGCCCATCGCATTGTAGCAGACACAAGAGCCAAGGGTCACGAGCGCAGATAGGACACAGGTGCGGATCAGGAATGCGCGAAACGTATGGAAAGCGACCGAAGCGCGAATGAGCTACCGGGTGTCTCGCCGGCAGACCGTGGCGACAAGCCTATGGCGCGGCCGGGCCGTCGGTTCCTGTCAGGGAGCGCCATTGGTCCAGCGGCCAGTAGCTGAACCACGCCTTCCCTACAATGTTCTCCCACGGCACCGCTCCAAATCCCCGGGAATCCTCGCTCACTGGTCGGTTGTCGCCCAGCACGAACACGCTCTCCTCGGGGACCTCGAAAGAATCGAGATTGTACCGGTCCTGGTGGGTGATGTACGGCTCTCCGACCGCCAGGCCGTCGATGTGGACCACGCCGCGGTTCATCGCGACCACGTCTCCCGGCACGCCGATGACGCGCTTAACGAGAGGGACGTAATCCGGCCCCACGGTGTTCGGCGGTCGGAAGACGATGACGTCTCCACGTTCCGGCCCGTGGAACGCGAACGCCGGCTCTGAGCGCTCGGCGTCGTCCTTGGCAAGGAGGCGTCCGCCGATGCCTGTCGGGAGGCGGAGGTAGACCAGCTTGTTCACCAGGAGGTGTTGGCTGTCGTCCAGGGTGGGCTGCATGCTGTAGCCCTCGACGCGGAAGTTCTGGACGCTGGCCTGGAGCACCAGGAACACGGCTAGGGCGACGAGGATCGTTTCGAAGGTTTCGCGAATGGTTGCCCTGGTCATGGTCGTTCCCCACTGCGCGTCCGACCCGGCTGGGGCCCCCGCGGGCGCCGTGCCATCCATCTGCGTGGCGTCATTCCATTATATAGGCAGCCTGCCGTGTTCGCCACAATCTACCCAGTTGCATTCTGTGTTATAATGCGGTAACGACTTGGCAGGATGGCCATGGACGAAGACACGCTTCTGCGGGCCAGTAAAAGCGGCGACGCAGACGCCTTCAATGTTCTGGTGCAACAGTACCAGACCCCAATATACAACCTGACGCTGCGGATGGTTGGGGACGCGGCGGCAGCCGAGGATCTCGCGCAAGACGCGTTCATCTCGGCTTACCGCAACCTCCACCGCTTCGCCGCCGGGAACTTCAGGGCCTGGCTCTTCCGCATTGCCGCCAACGCTGCCCGGGACTACCTGCGCTCGCCGCGCGTGCGCCGCAACGTCTCCCTGGACGTGCTCGCCGAAAGCCCAGACTTCTCCCTTCAAAGCTCCTCCGAGTCCCCGGAAGGCTACGCGTTGAGGCGTGAGCTTGGAGGGGTGATCCAGGACGCCCTCAAGTCGCTTCCCCAGGACCAGCGGCTGGCCCTCGTGCTGGTGGACCTCCAGGGTTTGAGTTACGAGGAGGCTGCCCAGGTCCTCAAGACGCCCGTCGGCACTATCAAGTCGCGCCTGAGCCGAGGGCGGGAGGCGATGCGAGGTTTCCTCGCCGGTCAGCGGGAACTTCTTCCCAGTCAGTTCCGTTGAGTAGTTGACGGGGGTGGTTGGAATGAAACTGTTCTTTGGAATCCGGACGGAAGGCCACATGTCCCACGAGCATCTCTCCGCGTACGTGGATGGGGAGCTCCGCGGGGCTGACCTGCGACGGTTGGAGAAGCATCTGCTCGCGTGCGAGCGTTGCGTCGATGACCTGGAGGGGCTGCGGGAAACGGTTTCCGCTCTGCGGGCCGTGCCTCTGGTTCCCGCGCCTAGGACCTTCTCGGTGCCTCGGGCGATGGTCCCCGACAGGGCGTGGCGACCCGCTACTGCGTGGGGGATCCAGGCCGTTGGTGTCGCCGCCGTGGTTGCCCTCGCGGTCGTCGTGACAGGGGCGCTCACCGGGTCCTTCGGCGTAGGTGGCCCTCAAGCGCCTGTCCAGGTCGGCATGGCCGAGCCCGCGCCCTTGATCTCATCCGTTGGCCAGCCCGACCCGGAGGCTGCGGTCCCCGTGGGCGAGCAGTCGCTGCCTCCCGCGGAAGCCATCGTCACGGATGTTCCTGGGGATCGGTCATTCGCTTGGGCGCTACCATCGCTTGGTCTGGCGGCCGTGGCGGGGATTCTGGTCACCATCGTCGTGCGGCGCCGTCAGAGCGCTCTTCGCTAGACTCGGGAACCGAATACCTCCGGTCCGCGTCCTCTTCCGGTGAAGGGGATTCGCCCCACAGCAGATCGGACTAGGAGGTTTCCAATGCGATACTCTCGGCGGTTCCTGGCTCTCCTCTCCCTGGTGGCGTTGCTCGCGCTGGCCGCGGCATGCGCCTCTGACGCGACACCTCTCGCTGCCACTCCCTCCAACGTGTCTTCCGGCGCCTCGGTGACCGGCTCCCCCGCGACTGGCGTGGCGGTGGGCACCCCGTCGATCGGCGGCCTGACCGAGGCGTCCTTCAGAGCTGACTCGAGCTTGCAGCAGCTCCTTTCCTCGGCGGGGACGGCGTCGCTTCCACAGGGCATCTGGGTGTCCGGCAGAGGGGCGGTGACCGCGGAGCCTGACATCGCCATTCTGACAGTGGGAGTCGAGGCGCGCGCCGACACGGTCGCGGAGGCTCGCAGTCAGGCCGCGGTTGCCATGGCGGCCGTCATCGACAGCCTCAAGTCCAGCGGCGTCGCCGATAAGGACATCCAGACCGTCTCGTTCAGCGTCAACCCGCAGTACACCTACCGGGAGGTCGTGGATAGCCGAGGTCGGTACAGCGAGCAGGTGCTCGTCGGCTATCAGGTGAGCAACCAGGCCAGCGCAAAGATCCGGGACCTCGACGCTGTCGGGCCCGCGATCGACGGCGCGGCGGAGGCCGGGGGCGATCTGGTGCGCATCCGTGGAATCAGCTTCACCATCGACGACTCGGGTCCGCTGCACATCCTTGCCCGTGAGGCCGCCGTCAATCAGGCGATGGCCACGGCAGCACAGTTCGCCGATCTGACCGGCGTGACGATGGGCAAACTGCTGTACATAACCGAGACAAGCGCAGCCCCCGTCGCGCAGGTGGCGCGGGCCGAGATGGCTATGGCCGCCCCCGCAATGGACGCGTCCACCCCCATCAGTGGGGGCGAACTTCAGGTCCAAATCACCGTTCAGGCGGTGTTCGCGATCCTGTAGCTGCCGCCCAACCCCACCCAGCCCGTTCCGGTCGTGGCACGGCGAGCTCGTGCCACGACCGGTTGTCTTCGACACCCCTTTCGCGTATCCTCCGACCATTCCAAGGACGGCGGTTGGAGGTGCAGGATGGCGCTCACGAAGCTCGATGTCACGACGAAACCGTTCGAGGGTGGCCGAAGCTTCGGCGATACGGGTCCTTTCGAGCAAATCGTCGGGACGCCCACTTCGCGCTCGACCCAACCGAACCGCTCAACCAGGTCATCACGGACATCGACCTCGCGCCCCGGGGAGACGACGGGCGGGTCCACTTCTCGGCGGACTTCCTCCTCCTGCGGCCCCAGGACCTGGCGCGCCGGAACCGGCGTCTGCTCTTCGACGTGCTCAACCGGGGCCGGCCGACGGTCCTGCGCATGACCGACATAGAACCCGCGCCCGTCACCACGGCCGGGGGCGCGGTGGCCGGCGACGGCTGGCTGCTCCGCCGCGGGTATACCCTGGCCTGGTGCGGCTGGCAGCACGACGTGCTCCCCGGCCAGGACCTCATTGGGATGTCCGTGCCGGAGGCCCAGGTCGACGGACGGCCCGTGACCGGCACGGTGCTTTGCGACCTCCAGCCCGAGGTCGAAACCCACGTCATGCTCCTCACGAGCAGCCTCCGAAACGCCGAGGTCCGGTGCTATCCGACGGTGGACGTGGACGACCGGTCCGCCACGCTCACCGAGCGCGACACCCACTTCGGGTCGGGCCGCGTCATTGACCGCGACCGATGGGCTTTCGCCACGCTGGAGGGCGAACGGACGGTCCCGGACCCGACGCACGTCTACCTGGCGGACGGCTTTCGGCCTGGCAAGCTTTACGAGGTGGTGTACACGGCTCTCGGCGCGCCCCTGGTGGGCCTGGGGCTGGCCGCCGCCCGCGACGTGGCCTCGTTTCTCCGGTACGCGACGGCGGATGCTGGGAACCCAGCCGCCAGCGGGCTGGACTTCGCCTACGCGTTCGGCGCATCCCAATCTGGCCGGTTCCTACGGCAGCTCCTATACCTGGGCCTCTGCGAAGACGAGGGGGGGAGGCCGGCCTTCGACGGCATCCATGCCCACATCGCTGGGGCACGGTTCGTCGAGGCGAACTACCGGTTCGCCCAGCCGGGCTATCTGGGGCCGTACTCGCCAATCAACCTCTTCCCATTCACCGACGCCCTCCAGACGGAGCCGGCGACCGGCCGCTCCGACGGCGTGCAGAGCCGCGCCGTGGCCCGAGGCGTCGTGCCCAAGGTGGTCTACACCAACAGCTCTTTCGAGTACTGGGGCAGCCAGGCGGCCCTCGTCCACACTGCCCTCGATGGCAAGACCGACGCTCCGGTCCCGGACAACGTGCGCATCTACCACCTCACCGGGACCCAGCACGGGGGCCAGCCCCTTCCCCTCACCGACACGCAGGTCGGCGGCGGCCGGGCCCTGCACTTCCTCAACAGCGTGGACTACAAGCCGCTGGTGCGGGGCGCGCTGGCGAACCTGGACGCCTGGGTGAGCCGGGGCGACGAGCCGCCCCCCAGCCGTCACGCGCGCGTTGGCGAGGGCACCGCCGTGCCGAGGGAATCGCTGCGGGAGTCCGTGGCTCGGATCCCCGGCGTGAGACTCCCGACACCCCTCTCGCCCGTCGGTCGGCTCGATTTCGGCCCGGACATGGAGCAAGGGCGGGCGACTCGCGTGCCCCCGGAGCTGTGCGAGCCGTACCCCGACCTGGTGTCGGCTCTCGACGACGACGGAAACGAGGTGGCTGGCGTCCGCCTCCCCGACGTGGCGGTCCCGCTGGCGACCTACACGGGCTGGAACGTCCGTCATCCGGAGGCCGGGGGCGCTGGGCAGCCTCTCTTCCTGGCGGGCGCGACCCTGGTCTTCCCGCGGACCGCCGCCGAGCGGCAGGCGCGGGGCGACCCGCGCCCGGCCATCGCGGAGCGATACGCGTCGAAGGATGCCTACCTGGAGCGGGCGCGGGCATGCGCGGAGGATCTGGTGCGGCAGCGCTACCTGGTGGGGGACGATATCGAGCCCATCGTGGCGGCGAGCGTCCGGCGCTGGGACGAGTTCACGGCGTAGGGCAGGGCGCGCCCTGCCCGTTCGTGGCGAGCCGGTCGAGCCACGCAACGCCTGATGCGGGCGGCGCCCCGATCGGACGAGTCCGCGAAAGGGGGTGCTGGCAACCCGTCCCCAAGAGTGGGTGCAGGGCACGCCCTGCCCGCTCATCCTGAGCCTGTCGAAGGACGAGCGGGGGAACAGGGGCAGCCGACATCAGCCCGACCCCATGTCCCTGAGCGTCCGGAAGCTACGTCCCGAAGACGTCGATGCACTGGCCGGTCAGGTCGCGCGGCGCCTCCGCCGCCAGGAAGAGAGCCACGCGGGCGATCTCCTCGGGCCTGCTCCACTCCGGGTCCCCGCGCGGGTCCGAGTCCCGTGCCATGTCTGTGTCCACCCAGCCAGGGTTGATCCCGTTCACGCGCACCCCGTGGGGCCGCAGCGAGCGGCCCAGCGACGCGGTGTACCCCACGACCCCCCACTTGGACACGGCGTATCCCCCGTCGTCCGCGTCGGCCTGGCGCCCGGATGAGGAGCCAATGTTGATGATCACGCCCCTGCCCCGGTCCACCATGTGGGGCGCGACCGCGTGGCAGCACAGGAACACGCCGCGAAGGTTGACCTCCATCATGGTGTCCCATTGCTCGACCGTGGTGGACCAGACCGGCGTGTCGTAGAAGATGACGCCCGCGTTGTTCACGAGCACGTCGATCCGTCCCCAAGCCGCCAGCACCTGGTCAACGACCGCTCGCACGTCGTCGTCCCGGGTGACGTCCATGGCGAAGGCACGGGCCTGGCCGCCCTCGCCCGCGATCTCCGCCGCCACCGCGTCGCGCCGCTCCGGCGTGCGGCCGGTCACGGCCACGCGAGCGCCTTCCCGGGCGAACGCCAGGGCGATGGACCGACCGATGCCGCGCCCCGCGCCGGTGATGAGTGCGACCTGTCCGTCGAGAAGCATCCTACCTCTCCCGTCTCGGTATCGAATCGGGCGGCCGCCTCAGCCTCCGATGGCCTCCGTGGGGCGAGCCGCGCGGGGCTTGGGCGGGTCCGGCTTCTTGATGAACAACACCAGCACGGCCCCAATCAGGATCACCAGGGCCATCACAGTCATCACCATGCGGTAGTTGCCCTGAACGTCGTAGGCATACCCAGCGGCCAGAGGACCCAGGAAGGAGCCGATCATGAGCACCGGCTGAGAGAGCCCCATGATCGTCGCGAAGTTGCGGGGCCCGAAGAAGTCGCCGCGCAGGGCGATCAGCAGCGGCGCTCGCGCTCCGTATCCGAGCCCATACAGCACCGCGAAGATCAACGCCTGGGGCACGGTCTGCGCGAAAGCCAGGATGATGACGCCCGCGGACATCATGAAGAAGCAGACGATGATGGTCGGCTTCCGTCCGAACCGGTCACCCAGGTAGCCTCCGGCTATCCGTCCCACCACGGCCACGCCGGTCATGAACGCCAGCACTGCGGACGCCGTCTCAAATGAGATCCCCGCGTCCATCAGCAGCGGGATCTCGTGGATGGTCACCGCGCCGATGATGAGCACGGAGAACGCGTGGGCCACGGCGACGAACCAGAAGGCTGCGGTCCGTATTGCCTGCATCGGTGTGAAGTCAGGCTCTCCGTCGACGGGCGCATCGTCGGTGGTTCGCCCGTCGGACGAAGCGGCCTGCTCGTCCAAGCCCGGCGCCGACGGTGGGTCGCCGTCGGGGAGGTAGCCGTACGGCTGGGGCTTGTGCCGCATTGCGGCCGACAGCGGAATGCCGACGATCCAGACGAGGACACCGATGGCCAACGCCGTGGGCCGCCATCCCCAAGTAGAGATGGACATGGCCACCGCGAACACCGCCACCCCGCCAATGTTGACGCCGGCCGCGCTCACCCCGGTGGCGAACCCCCGTCGTCGATGGAACCAGTTGGTGACCGCCGTTACCACGGGGAGGAACCCGGACATGCTCGCCCCCAGGGCCACGAGAGGGAACACGAGGTAGAAGCCCATGAGTGAGTCCACGCGGCTGAACAAGATGAAGGACAGTCCAAAGATGGCGAAGCCGATGAACATCATGCCGCGGGGGCCGAACCGGTCGATGAAGAAGCCCTCTACGGGGCCGAGCAAGCCGCTCTCCAGGCGAATGAACGAGAAAGCGAAGGAGAGGGACGTGCGGCTGGTGCCCAGCGCCGCGGCCAGGGGCACGAAGAAGGCCGCGAACCCGTACGTAAAGAGGCCGCCCTGCAACACCAGGACCATGGTCCCCGCCCCAAGGAGCCACCACCCGTAGAAGATGTGGGGACTCTTGCTCTGGTCCGTGACGACGGCCAATGTCCAGCGCTCCTGTCTTTCTGGCTCTTCTTGCGTCGTGACCCCATCCAGCCTAACCATACCCGCGCCCTCCGCCGCTGGTCAACCACGCCTCGCCGTGTGCCGAGTCGCGGCGAACGGCCCCCACGTGCCACCGTCGCTGGATTGACACGCGGGCCTTCCGTGACCATACTGCGGACGAACGGGCAGAGACGCGCCGGGTGATGTAAGGAGGCAACCGATGATCACGGGCAAGGACGTGCTGCTGACCGAGACTCGCGGCAAGGTCTTCATCATGACGGTCAACCGCGAGGAGCGGCGCAACGCCATGAGCAACGAGCTCATGGACCGGATGGCGCAGGAGTGGGAGCGGTTCAACGAGGACGACGACCTGTGGGTTGCCATCTTCACGGGCTCCGGGGACGTGGCGTTCTCCTCCGGCCACGACCTCAAGGAGGACATCGAGGGCGACGTTCGGGGCGGTCCCAGGGGCAGCATCCCGCCCTACGTGGCGCGACGAGCCCACCCCGAGGTGCAGACGTGGAAGCCGACCATCGCGGCGGTGAACGGCTATGCCCTGGCCGGAGGCTGGTTTCTGGCCCAGAACATGGATATTCGCATTGCGGCGGAGCACGCCACCTTCGGGATCCCCGAGGTGCGGTGGAACCTGCCGGCCGGGTTCGGCGCTCGCCTTGAGTACCAGATCTCCCTGGGCGTGGCGGCCGAGATGCTCATGTGGGGGCGCTCGATCACGGCGCAGCGCGCGTACGAGATCGGGTTCGTAAACAAGGTGGTGCCGCGCGAGAAGCTGATGGACGAGTGCATGGAGTGGGCCGACTACATGTGCACGCTCGGGCAGCCGTCGGTGCGCGCTCACAAGGAGATGATCTACCGCGGGCGGGACATGTCGGTTGGGGAGCTGAACGCCCTGGGGCGCGACCTCTTCTACTGGTACCCGCCAAAGCCCGGCGTGGTCATCGACGCGACGGAGGGGCCGCGGGCATTCGCGGAGAAGCGGGCGCCCAAGTACTAGTCGCGGTACGCTGACAATCAGAGGGTCCGCCCGACTTGTCGGGGCGGACCCTCTTCTGTGCGACGACGCGTCACTCCCCGAACTAGCGATTCTGCGTTGGGGGGTGCAGGCAACCAGCGCCCAGAGAGGGTGGAGGGCACGCTCTCCCCCCTCGTTCGTGGTAAGCCCGTCGAATCACGGACACCAGCGCGCCCTGCCCGTTCGTCCTTCGACATGCTCAGGATGAACGGGGTCTGGCCAGGTATGGCGCGTCCCCAGCCTGGGTGCAGGGCGTGCCCTGCCGCTACCGGGTGACGCCGCGGTCTCGCAGCCCCTGGATGTCCTCCGGGCTGTAGCCGATGCTCACCAGCACTTCATCGGTGTGCTGTCCCAGGGCGGGCGACGCCGACCTCGCCTCCAGGGGCGTGTCGCTCATGCGTAGGACCGGCCCGACCATCTTCATCGGGCCGGCCAGCGAGTGCTCCAGCTCCACGACCAGGTCGTTGGCCAACACCTGCTCGTCGTCCAGCAGCTCCTCCGTGAACTTCATCGGCCCGCACGGGACGCCCGCGGCGTCCAGGAGCGCGACCCATTCGTCGGTGGTCTTCTCGCGGAAGAGGGCCGTCGCATTGGCGGTCAGGTCGTCGCCGAAGATGCGCGCCTCCTCGCTGTTCGGGTCGTAGCCAGGCTCGAATCGGATGTCGCGCAGCCCCAGTGCATCGGCCATCTTCTTGCGAAGCGGCTCGCTCAGGCAGCCAACCGCGACGACGCTGTCCTTCGTCTGGAACACGCGGTAGTAGATGTTGCCATACCTGCGCGCCCGCACCCCCTCGTAGCGCGCCTGGACCTCTTCGTAGGGTCGGCCTTCGGCCCGTAGGATTGCCAAGTCCTCAAGGAACTCCTGGTGGCTGTCGCTGTCGACGCGGTCCACCTGGAGGAACCGACCGCTCTGCACGGCGAGGGCGGTCGCGAGCAGCGTTGCCTCCACCTTCTGGCCGCGCCCCGTGCGCTCCCGCGCGTACAGCGCCCCGCAGACTCCCCAGGCGACGGCGATGCCCGTAGCAAAGTCGGCCACCGCGGGGTTGATCTGCTGCGGCACGCCATCCACGAGCTTGCCGTTGCCGGCGGCCAGGCCGCTCAACGCCTGGATGATGATGTCGTAGCCTGGCCGGAGCCGGTGGGGGCCGCTGGACCCATAGGCGGTGTTCTCGCAGTAGACGAGCCGTGGGTTCAGGGCGGACAGCGTCTCGTAGTCGATGCCCAGGTTGTAGGGGACGTCCGGCCGGTAGTTGACGACGACCACGTCAATGTTGGGGATGAGCTTGTAGACGATCTCCCGCGCCTCCGCCTTGGTCAGGTCCAGGGGGAGGCTCCGCTTGCCCCGGTTCAGGCCGATGTAGGTGCGGCTCTCCAGGGGCATGAACGGCTGGCTGGTGCGCCACGGCTCGCCCCACGGCGGCTCCACCTTCACTACGTCCGCGCCCATGTCGGCGAGGAGCATGGCCCCGAACGGGCCCGCGATGATCTCAGTGAAGTCGAGGATTCTTACGCCATCCAGCGGACCGGCCATGCGTCCCTCCTGCAATCTCGTTCCTCCCCTGCCGATTGTGCAGGATAGCACCTGAGGTGCGCCGTGTCAGTGCCCTTCACACGGGCCGGGCCGGCTCCGGGGACGTCGTGAGTGTCTGCTTGAAGGGCAGAGAACCCCCTGATACACTGCCCGAAGGCACCGCTGCCGGTAGCCTAACCAGGGGAGGGACACATGACAACCCAGCGGATCGGCGTCGCCGCGATGGGCGGCGACAGCAACGCGGTGGTCGCCCGAATCGAGGAGATGGAACGGCTCGGCATTTCGGCGGCGTGGCTGACGACGGGAGGCGCGGGGCTGGATGCTATCACAGTCTTCGCCGCCGCAGCCGTGCGCACCGAGCGCATTCTGCTCGGGACCGCCATCACGCCCACCTACCCACGACACCCCATCACGGCAGTCCAGCAGGCTCTGGTAGTGGCCCAGCTCGCCCCTGGGCGCTTCCGGCTCGGCCTGGGTCCGAGCCACAAGGTGAGCGTCGAGGCGACGTACGGGATCGACCACCGGGCGCCGGTGACCAACCTGCGCGAGTACATCCACATCGTCAAGTCGCTCATTTCCGACGGGTCAGTGGACTTCGACGGTACGCAGTACCACGCCCACGCCCGCGTCCCCGGCGGCCCCGTGACGGACGTGCCGGTGATGGGATCGGCGCTGCGGAGGACATCCTTCGAGCTGTGCGGAGAGGTGGCGGACGGGGCTATCAGCTGGGTGTGCCCCGGCGACTACCTGCGGGATGTGGCGGTGCCCGCCATCCAGGAGGGGGCTCAGCGGGCGGGTCGACCAGCGCCTCCGCTCATCGCTCACGCCGGGGTGTGCGTCCACGACGACCTGGCCGAGGCCTGCGCGGCGGCCCGGGAGCAGCTTGGCAATTACCCCAGGTCGCCCTTCTACCAGCGAATGTTCGCCGACGCAGGGCACCCCGAGGCCTTCGAGGGGGGCTGGAGCGACGCGATGCTGGAGGACGTGGTGTTCATGGGGAATGAGGAGACCGTGGCCGCTCGGCTCCGGCAGCTGCTCGCCTGGGGCGCGACCGAGGTGCTGGCCCACCCCGTGACGGCGGGCGCCGACCGGGAGTCGTCCATGCGACGCACCCTGGAGCTGGTGGCCGCGGTGAGCGCGACACTGTAGGATCTGCCGCGCTTTCACCGTCGGTGGTTCGCCAAGCTCGCCACGAACGGGCAGGGCGCGCCCTGCACCCAGTCTGGGGAGAGGAGGTAGCCTAGCCCCGGAGTGGTCTGACCAGCGCGCCGCGCTTGCGGGGCGTCCGTGGTTCGACAAGCTCACCACGAACCGGGCAGGGCGTGCCATGCACCCAGCCTGGGGAGAGGTGGTAGCCTAGCCCCCGAGTCGTCGGACCGGAGCGCCGCGCTTGCGGGGCGTCGGTGGTTCGACAAGCTCGCCACGAACGAGCAGGACGTGCACTGCACCCAGTCTGGGGAGAGTTGGTAGCCTAGCCCCGGAGTCGTCGGACCGTGGCGCCGCGCTTGCGGGGAGTCCGTGGTTCGACAAGCTCACCACGAACGGTAGTTGGCGCAGTTTCCGTTCGGCCTGAGCTTGTCGAAGGCCGCGCGAATTCCTCACGATGCTGTGTTTCGGGGCGATAGGAGGTCCACCTGTCGTGGCGGACGCCCGGACTCCGAAGGACGGCGCGCCGGTGCGCTCGGGGATCGGGCGTCGGGTCGCCGTGTACGGACCGACCGGCTCGGGTAAGTCCACTCTCGCTCGGCGCATCGCCGCGGGCCTTGGCGTGCCAGCCATCGAGCTAGACTCTATCTTCCACCGGCCGGGTTGGCAGCCGACGCCCGATGGCGAGTTTCGGGCGGCGGTCCTGGAGAGGATCGCTGCCTGCGAGGACGGATGGGTGTTCGATGGCAACTACCGGGCGGTCCGGGACATAATCCTTTCCCGGGCCGACACGGTAGTCTGGCTGCGCTTGCCGTTCCGGGTGGTCTTCCGGCGGCTCGTGGCGCGGACCCTCCGCAGGGCGTGGACTCGTGAAGTACTGTGGGGGACCAATCGCGAGTCGTGGCGAAAGACCTTTCTCAGCCGCGATTCGCTTCTGCTGTGGAGCGTCACGACCTGGAAGCGTCACGTTCGTCGCCTGTCGGAAGACCTGACGAAGGTGCCGCACCAGGCATCGGTCATCACGCTACGGACGCCGCGGCAGGTGGGGGCGTTCGTGAGCGCGTTCGAACGCGGACGGGAAGGGAGCGGGGGATCGTCATGAAGGTCACGGACCGATACGCCCAGCCAGCCCAGGGGCTCGTGGTCATTTCCGACTTCACGCCGCCCCGCGGCGGCGACCCCTCGGCGGTGGACCGGGTGAGGGGGCTCAACGCTGACTTCATCTGCGTTGCCTACAACCCCGGCAAGCTGGTGCGGGCGGACCCGGTGGCGGCGGCGGTCGCCATCCGGGACCGGGTCGGCACGGACGTCGCGTTCAACCTGGCCACGCGTGACATGAACCGCGTGGCCCTAGGCACAAGGCTGCTGGGCGCGCAGATGCTGGGGGTCCAGAACGTGGTCATCCTGCGGGGCGATCCGTTCATGGAGCGGGAGCTGGCCCGCGCGCCGGTCAGGTCCGTCGACGACTGCACCCCCACCGATCTCATCCGCGACGCACGGGCGCTCAACGAGGGGCTCGATTACAGGGGCTCGACGCTCCGCGCCGCCGCAGACCTCTGCATTGGCGCCACGCTGGACCTGGGCCGCGACTTGGAGAGCGAGGCTCGCCTCGCGGCCCGGAAGGTTGAGGTGGGGGCTGAGTTCTTCCTCACTCAACCGTTCTACGACCTGGAGCGCCGATCCCGGTTCCTGGAGCTTTTCGAGGCCGCGTTCGGGACCACGCTGGACCGGCCGGTGTTCTGGGGGTTGCAGGTGCTCGACAAGGACGGAATCGTCCTAGGGGACGTTCCGCCTTGCGTGACGGAAGAGCTGGAGCGGGGCAGGCCGGGGAGCGAGATCGCCGCGGAGGGCCTTCAGCGCTACGTGGATGCGGGGATTCGGGGCGTGTACCTGGTGCCGCCGATCCTGCGGGGCGGAGCCAGGGACTACGAGGCCGCCCAGCGCGTCCTGGAAACAGTGGGGCGGTAAGGGCGGCGGGTCCGCACGACGCGGCTAGAACCTCACGAGGGATCGGAATGAATAGGTTTGATGATGTGGTCCGCACTGAGAGATACTTCTCCGCCACCCTCCTGCCTGCCATCCTCTTTCATCGGATCGATGAAGACCAACAAGGCCTGAAGGCATTCCTCCGACTTGCGACAAGGGCTGTCCGGGAAACTGGGAGGTTGAAGGCCCACTGGACCCCCCCATCGGTGTTGAGGGAGGATGATCTCGAGGTGATTACGGAGTTCCACATTGCCCGCGACCTCAAGCACGCTCAACAACCGTTGGCTGAGCCCGAACCCTCCAAGAAGGACGCGCCCGATCTGGTCATTGTGGTTGCCGGGCATCTCATTGTATGCGAGGCGAAGTTCTTCACGAGTTGCTCGCCCGACGCTCTCAACCCTCAGCTGGATTCTCAGCGCGAGCAGTTCAGTCACCGCTTCAAGAACAGACTAGGTCTCGATGCCTCCCATTGGCATCTAGCGATCCTCCCCGTTGAGCATGACGACGAATATCGTTGCGACGGCGTTATTACTTGGAACGACGTGACTGCCCTTTCAAGTGGTGTATTGGGCGCCGACCACTATGTCACTAGGCGATTTGCCAACGCCATGAAGAAATACAGAAGTGACTTCGGTGACCCGAGTGCTGCCGGAGAGAAGAACTATGAAGGCATCACAGACCTGGATGGAGCGTTGTCGCGCGGAAGGGGGCAGGGGGATCAGGTTCAGCTCGGCCACGTGGGAGGCGCCGCTGACCTCCAACTGCGGGGAAAGCGATACATTGAGCAAAAGCCGTGGAAGTATCGCAACCCGGCCACCACCAAAGGTAGGGTGGTGCCGGGGAACTGGATTGACGGCAGCGCGTTTGTGCGGCTCCGTTTGTGCGGCTCGTAGAGGAGTTGATGGGCGGAGCCACGGGCCAACCTTGACCTTGTGGCTCCTTGCCCCGGCCCGGCCCGCTCCCTATTCAGCCGCCGGTCGCGGCTCGGGGGGCGGCGAGTCCTCCGCCTCGGTTTCCGACAGTTCCGCCGTCGGTAGCTGGAGGACCTTGCCCTCGGCTTCCTTCGTCGGGCGCTTCTTGCGCTTCCGGGCTTCGCGCCGCTCGACGACCGCGCCCTGGAGCGCCTCGACTTCCCGGGCCACCGTGGTCTGGAAGTGGTCGGTGTAGACGCCCACGTGGCGGAACTTGCTGTAGCGTCGCTTCAGGAGCTTGCCGTGGGCCACGTTCTGGACACGGGCAACGGCGCGGACCAGCGCGCGCCGTAGCAGGTAGGCCGCGCGGTCCGGATCGGTGTGGGCGCCACCCGGAGGCTCCGCGACCACGGTGTCCACTATGTGCATCTCCCGCACGTCCTGGGCGGTGAGCCGGAGCGAACGGGCGGCGTCGGCGGCGCGCGTGTCGTCGCGGTACATGAGCGACGCCGCGGCCTCCGGCGACATCGGCGAGTAGATCGCGCCTTCCATCATCAGGATGCGGTCGGCGAGGCTGAAGGCCAGGGCGCTCTCGCGGCCGCCTTCGCCGATGATGATTGCCACCGTGGGCACTTCGATATCCGCGAGCGTGGCGGTGGTGGTGGCGATGGCGTGGCCGAGACCTCCCTCCTCCGCCTCCAGGGTGGTAGCCGGCCCGGCCGTGTCGATCAGGGTCACCACGGGTATTCCGAACCTGGCGGCCATGAGCATGGCCCGCCTTGCCTTGTGGAACGCGGACGGGCCCAGGTAGGCCCCCTGATTTCCGTCCTTGGTCGTGAGCCGCTGCTGGCCGATGACCATGACGGTGCAGCCGCTGAGGTCCGCCACGCCGCACACCACGGCAGGGTCGTCCGAGAGGTAGCGGTCGCCGTGAATCTCCGCGAAGCTGCTGAAGACCCTGGAGATGTAGTCCCTGGCAGTCGGGCGCTCAGGATGGCGGGCCCGCTGGACCGCCTCCCATGCCTCCAGCGCGTCCTCGGGCGTCGCGTCGCGGCCGCCGGGCCGCAGGAGCCTGACGCTGGTGGCGGCCGGGCGGAGGAGCTGTACCAGGGACGCGATGGCGGGCTTGAGCGCCTCGCGATCCACCACGCTGTCCACCATGCCGTGGGCCAAGTGCGACTCCGACGTATGGGACCCCACGGGCAGCGGCTCTCCGGCCATCTCCTGGAGGGCCCGCAAGGGAGCGAATCCCACCAGGGCGCCCGGCTCAGCCAGCAGCACGTCGGCCAAGTTTGCGAAGCTGGCGTACGCCTGCCCGGTAGTCGGGTTGGCGAACACGGCGATGTAGGGCAGCCCCTCCCGGTGAAGTCGGTTGACCGCGTTGGCCGTCTTGGCCATCTGCATCAGCGAGAAGGCTCCCTCCTGGAGCCTCACGCCGCCGCTTGTGACCACAGCCACCAGCGGCAGGCCCTTCTTCACGGCGAGCTCGCAAGCCAGGGCGACCTTTTCCCCGACGACGCAGCCCATGCTCCCGCCCAGGAAGCTGAAGTCCAGGAAGACCAGGACGACGCTCGTGCCATCGATGCGGCACTGACCGACGATGGCAGCCTCCGTGAGGCCGGTGCGTCGCTGGTCGTTGAAGATGCGCTTGCGGTAGGCGATCTTGCCGCTGAACGACAAGGGGTCCAGCGAAGCGACGCTGCGGTACTTTTCCTTGAAGGTCCCGGCGTCCGCCAGGAGCTCCACCCGCTGTCGTGCCGTGATGCTGTAGTGGAACCGGCACGCGGGGCAGATCCGGTAGACGTCGTACAGCTCCGACTCCAGGAGCGACGAGCCGCAGACCAGGCATCGGTCCTGCACCAGGGGTCCCGTGTAGCCGGACCCTTCCTGGCGACCGAACAGGGCGCTGACGATGTCGATGAATCCCTTGACCAACAGGTCCTCCGTGCTCGCGACCGCTCCATTACCACAGTCGTCTCTGGCGGGAGTCCCGTCAAGGACGACTCATGCTCTGGGCGTTGCTACTCCGACCCGATGACCGTTCGCGACTTGCCGGGGTCCCCCGGACCAACCACGCCCATCTCTTCCAGATGGTCAAGCAGACTCGCGGCCTTGGCGTAGCCGATTCCCAGCTTGCGCTGGAGCAGGGACGCCGAGACGCGGCTGTGGTGGGCCGCCAGGTCTCTCGCTCGACTCACGTCATTGTCGGCGGGCTCTGGCTCGGGCGGCGGCTCCAGGTTCACCGCCGTGGGCACGCGCCCGCGCTGGCCCTTCCAATGCTCCACCAGAGCTTGGACCTCGTCGTCGGAGATGAAGGCGCCCTGGAGCCGCTTGGGCTTGGCGGCGCCGGCAGGCATGAAGAGCATGTCGCCACGGCCCAGCAGCTTCTCCGCGCCGGCGCCGTCGAGGATCGTGCGAGCGTCGACCTGCGAGGACACGGCGAAGCTGATGCGGCTGGGTATGTTGGCCTTGATCAGGCCCGTCAGCACATCCACGGAGGGTCGCTGGGTCGCCACCACCAGGTGTATCCCCGTGGCCCGTCCAAGCTGCGCCAGGCGGCAGAGCGACTGCTCTACCTCCGCGGGGGCCGTCATCATCAGGTCAGCCAGCTCGTCCACTACGAACACCAGGTAAGGGATCCTGTCCTCCGAGCTAGGCATCTTCCGGTTGTAGGTCTGGATATTCCGGGCGCCCACCGCCTCGAACCGGCGGTAGCGCGAGCGCATCTCCTTGATGAGGGACTGGAGGGCGAGCACGGCCTGGTCCGCTTCCACCAGGACCGGGCCGGCCAGGTGGGGGAGACCGTTGTAGGGGGTGAGCTCCACTCGCTTGGGGTCCACCATCGAGATCTGCACGTCCATGGGCGAAAGTTGCGTGATGAGCGAGCAGATGACCGTATTCAGGCAGACGCTCTTGCCGCTGCCGGTGGCTCCCGCGATGAGCAGGTGCGGCATGTCCGTCAGGTCGGCCACCACGGGCTCGCCGCCGCTGCCTTGCCCCAGGGCCACCGGCAGCCGTCCCCGGCGTTGGAGCGAGCGGTAGGCGTCGGTCTCTATCAGCGACCGCAGGGACACGGTCGCGGGCCGTGCGTTGGGCACCTCTAGGCCCACGAACGACTCGCCAGGCACGGGGGCCTCGAACCGGAGGCTGGAGGCCGCCAGGGTCAGCGCCAGATCCTTCTCTCGCGCCAGAATGTGGTCCACCTTGACCCGGGTCTTGTCTTCCACGCGGGCTGTCTTGGCCTTGCCGCGCTCGTCGAGGGCGGGGGAGCCGTCGGAGTTGCGTTCCTTGACCTCTCGGTAGCGGCGGACCCAACCGGGCACGAGCCCGTATTGCGTCACGACCGGGCCGGGCCGAATCTCCTCTACGCTCACCTCGATGCCGTATTCCTTCAGCGCCTCCTCGATCCGCCCCGCCGTCTTCCGGTTCTCCTCCTCCGACACCCACCGCCGCTCGCCGACCTTCAGGATGTCCGCGGGCGGCGGTGTCCAGCCGGAGGTGCCCCCGGATGGTCTCGTAGTCTCCGAGCGCGCGGCGGTCGGTCGGGCGTCCACGATCCGTGACGAGCGTGGGTCGGGCGGGGGCGTCGACGTGACGGACGGGGCGACGACCCAGCCCTCGCGTGGCTCGGGGGCGGCGCTGGTGCGGGCACGCGTGGGCACGTCGATGACAATGTCCGCGGCGCTCTCGGCCCCCTCCGCGCCCTGTCGGGGCGGAGGCAAAGCGATGAAGGCCGAGGACCTGTCCGTGACTTTCCCGCGCGGTCGCGGGCTTGGCTTCGGAAGCAGCCTGAACGGCAGCGTGGTCAGCCGCCACGCGGCTCGGAGCAGCGGGCGGTGGAGTGGATAGCGGGCGTACGCGCGCCCGGTGGTGGCCAGCGCCCGCCCGACGCCACGGACGGCCGCCCATAGCCCTCCGCCGATGAGGCGCAGCCCGCGGCCGAGAGCGATAGCGGTCCGAGGTGTCATGCGAGCGACGAAGGCTGCCGCCATCGCGCTCAAGGCGCCTGCCGTCCGGGTGAGGCCCCATGCTTGGCGCGGCGCAAGGATCACGGCGGCCACGAGGCCGATCGACGCGATCTGGGCGACGCCGATGGCGAACGTCGGCCCCATCAGCAGCTCCCCGGCGATGCCGCCCCACCCCGGCACGTACCATTCCAAGACCCCCGCAGTCCCGGACAGGAGCACCAGGGTCCCCAGCCACAGGTTTGCGAACTGCGTGGCTTGTCGGGGACTCCTCCAGGTGTGCACCATGAGGAGCAGGAGCCACGCGCCTGCCGGGGCCACCGTGTATCCGAGGTAGGGCCACAGCCAATATCCGCCGTATGCGAGACCCCCGCCGACGAGCATGACAATCCCCAGCCACTTGGCCAGTCGCGCGGGCCAGGATCGGCGATGGCGCGGGCGCGACATAGGGCGAGCGGCGGGCGCTTCGGCCTCGGGCGACGGGGCCAGGAGAGTACGTGACATAACGACAACCCCCGGTGGCAACGGCACACGTCCCCTCAGGAGATGAGGGGTCCTACACACAACAACGTGGAACCGGGGTCAGGGGTTCCGCGCGCGCCCCCACGCGGGGGAGAACCGAGGCCAGGGCGGCCCCGGGCCTCCTACGTGGGCACGACGACGGGGAGGATCGTGGGGCGACGCCTGGTTCGCTGGTACAGAAAGCGGCCCAGGAGCTCCCTGGCCTTCGTCGCCAGCTCGTCCTCTTGGTCCGGCAACAGCCAGTCCCGGTCCAGGCCGTCCATCAGGTGCTGGACGGCCTCAACCCACATTTCCTGGGCGTCCGCGACCTCCACGAACCCGTGGGCGCGGAGCCGCGGATCGCGCGCCAGCAAGCCCGTGGCCGGGTCGACCGCCAGGGCCACGACCACGATGCCGTCCTTGGAGAGGGCCTGACGGTCGCGGAGAAGGTCGCTGTCCTCGTCGAGCAGGTGGGGACCGCTAACGAAGGTGTGGCCGCAGGGAAACCGGTCGACGATGTCGCCGCCCTCGGCGGACACTTCAAGGACATCGCCGTCCTCCAACACAAAGACCCCGTCCTCGGGCACCCCCATTGTGCGGGCCAGATCAGCATGGGCCACCAGGTGGCGGTACTCCCCGTGGACGGGGACGAAGAACTGCGGGCGCACGATCCGCACGAAGACCTTGAGCTCCTCCCGGCTCGCGTGGCCGTGGACGTGGACATCGGCGTTGCCGGAGTGGAGGACGTGAGCGCCCTTGCGGAGGAGGTTATCGATGGTGCGGGCCACCACGATCTCATTGCCGGGAATGGGCGACGCCGACACGATGATCGTGTCTTCCGGCATCACGCGGATGTCCCGGTGCTCCCCCTTCGCGATGCGGACCAGGCCGGAGGTCGGCTCCCCCTGGCTGCCCGTGGTGATGATGAGCACCTCTTCCGGGGGCAGGTTCTTGAGCTCGGCAAGCGGCCGAATCATTCCGTCGGGCGCCCAAAGGTAGCCCATCTTCTGGGCCATCGCCACGTTGTCGACCATGCTGCGGCCCACCACGGCGACCTTCCTGCCGTGGGCCACGGCGGCGTTGATGACCTGCTGAACCCTGGAGATGAGCGACGCGAAGGTGGCGACCATCACCCTGCCCGGCGCCGCTGCGATGAGCCGGTCCAGCGACTCGTCGAGGAGCCTCTCGGAGGGGGTGTAACCGGGGACCTCGGCATAGGTGGAGTCCGACATCAGGAGCAGGACGCCCTCCCCGCAGATCTCCGCCAGCCTGGCGAAGTCCGTGGGCATGTTGTCCACGGGCGTGTGGTCGATCTTGAAGTCGCCGGAGTGAATTACGAGTCCCGCGGGGGTCCGAATGGCCAAGCCCATGGCGTCCGGAATGCTGTGGCACACGCGGAAGAACTCCACTTCGAACGCGCCCAGCGTGATTGGAACGTCCGGCTCGATCTCGTGGAGCTCGGCCTTGCTGAGGACGCGCCGTTCCCGCAGCTTCACCTCGATAAGGCCGTGAGCCAGCCGCGGGGCGTACACGGGGACATTGAGCCGTGGGAGGACGAACGGGAGCGCCCCGGTGTGGTCCTCGTGGCCGTGGGTGATCAGGATGCCTCGGACCCGGTCCGCGCGCTCCAACAGGTACGAGATGTCCTGGATGACCAGATCCACGCCGGGCATGTCATCCTCTGGGAACATCACGCCGGCGTCGATGACCACGATGTCGTCCCCGTACTCCAGGGCCATCATGTTCTTGCCGATCTCACCCAGGCCGCCCAGGGGAACGAGCCGTAGCTTCCCCGATGAGGCGCTGGTGTCGACCGTCGCTCGAGTCTCTCCATCGGTGCGGCGCTGGTCGGCGCCTAGCCATTTGCCTATCCGCTGGATCGTCAGTTCTGGTTCTCCTCTCGGATCGCGCCGCAAGTCAGCGGCGGGGCGGCGGCCCAGCCCGGGACGTGGCGTCGGCTGGCGCGCGTGGCATCGGCCTCGCGCGACCGCGGTCCGCTGACACGTCCGTGGAATGAGCCGTTCTAAGGGTGGCGGAGCGCTCGTGGCGCGCCAGGCGGCGCGGCGAACGCAGCATCAGAGCAGCTGGAGCTGCTGGGGCTCCTCAGTTTCTGTTGGGGCCTCGGGCTCGCCGTCCCCACGGAGGCGCTCCAAGATCGCTGGAAGCTGTCGGATGTCCTCCTCCAGGAACTGGCGCATGCTCTGTTGGCGGAGGGCGGCTGCAGGGTGGTACAGGGGAAATACGGCGATGCCGTTCCAGCGTCGGAGCTTGCCGTGGGCTCGGGAGATCATCTCCCGAGGGAGGAACTGGGTGAGCGAGAATCGCCCTAGCGTCACGATGACCCTCGGCTGGAGGAGGGCGATCTGCCGCTCCAAGTACCCGTGGCACGCCTCGATCTCGGCTGGGAGCGGGTCGCGATTGCCGGGGGGGCGGCACTTTACAACGTTTGCGATGTACACCTGCTGCCGCGGCATGCCGATCGACGCCAGCAGCTCCTCAAGAAGCTTGCCGGCGGCCCCAACGAAGGGCCGGCCCTGCTGGTCCTCGTAGTACCCGGGCCCCTCTCCTATGAACATGAGCTCCGGTTGATCCGGCCCCTCTCCAGGGACGGCGCGGGTGCGTGTTTGAGACAGGGCGCAGGCGGTGCAAGATGTCACCTCCCGGGCCAGGGCCTCCAGATCGCTCATGCCGCCTCGCTAGGACCGCTCCGGGATCATGGTGGTACGAAGGATAGTCTCGTGGCGGTTCGGGCCGGTGGAGATGAGGCTGACGGGGCAGCCGATCGCTTCTTGCAGCGCCTCAACGTATGTCTTTGCCTCCTGGGGCAGGTCCTCCCACTGGGTCAGCCCAGCCGTGGGGGTGTCCCATCCGGACATCGACCGATAGATGGGCTTGCATCGCGCCAGGTCGCTGGAACGGCTCGGCATGTCGTGGATCGTCTTGCCGTCCAACTCGTACGCAACGCAGATCTGGACCGGGGTCATGCCGTCGAGCACGTCCAGGCGGGTCAGAATGGCGTCGGTCAGGCCGTTCACGACCTGGCTATAGCGCGCGGCTACGGCGTCGAACCACCCGCACCTACGGGCGCGGCCGGTCGTCGTGCCGTACTCCCAGGCGCGCCTGCGGATCTCGTCGCCCACCTCGTCGTTCAGCTCCGTCGGGATCGGGCCCGCGCCCACCCGGGTCGAGTAGGCTTTGTAGACGCCGAAGACGCCCTCCACCGACCTGGGGGTGATCCCAAGACCGACCGACGCGCCGCCTATGGTCGGGTTGGAGGACGTCACGTACGGGTAGGTGCCGTGGTCCAGGTCCAGGAGCGTCCCCTGGGCGCCCTCAAGCAGCACGCTTTCGCCCGCCTTCAGCGCCGACCGCACCGTCTCTTCGACGGCGGCGATGTAGGGCAAGAGCTGCTCCCGCCACTCCAGGCACTGGGCAAACAGCGAGTCGACATCGAAGGGCGTGCCTTCGTACACCTTGGTGATGAGGGCGTTCTTGGCGGGCACAACGGCGTGGAGCCGTTCCAGCAGCGTCTCGGGCTCCAGCAGGTCGCCCATGCGGATGCCGGAGCGCGCTGTCTTGTCGACGTAAGCCGGACCGATGCCGCGTTCGGTGGTGCCAATGGCGCTCCCGCCGCGTGCCTGCTCCTCCAGCTTGTCCAGCACGATGTGGTAGGGCATGATGACATGCGCCCGGTCGCTCACCTGGAGGCTGCTCACGTCGACGCCCCGCGCTTGAAGCCCTTCGATCTCTTCGATAAGGACGTTCGGGTCGACGACTACGCCGTTGCCGATGACGCACTTCGCATCGGGCCAGAAGATGCCGCAGGGGACCAGATGCAGGCGGAATTCTCCCTGCTCGTTGAGCACGGTGTGGCCCGCGTTGTTCCCGCCTGAGAATCGGGCGACGACGTGGGCGCGGCCCGAGAGGAAGTCCACAACTTTACCCTTCCCCTCGTCGCCCCATTGGCCGCCGATGATCGCGTAGGTCGGCATTCCCCCTCCTGGACTTGGGCATGAAGGCCCACCCCGATGTCGCTCGGGGCGCCAGCCGAGTATTGTAACAGAAACCGGCGCCCGCCCGGAAGAGGACCCCAGGCCGGCAGCTCCGGGGCCGACCGCTCGGCGACCGGGCTGCGACTGAGGCGTCCGGCGGCATCCGTCCGGACCCTCGGACGGATGCGATGAAACGGAGGACTCGATGCTCACCCTGTTCGGTTCGGTCGCCGTCACCATCATGTTTCTTTCGTACTGGATGGAGCATCGATCGAAGTGGCTGGTGCTGGTCTTCGCGGGTGGCTCCGCGGCGACGTCGGCCTACAGCGCGCTGGCCGCGGTCTACCCGATCACGGTCATCGAGGCTGCGTGGGCTCTGGTCGCGGTGCAGCGTTTCCTCAGTCGACATCGATCGGAGGTCCGGTCGGAGCCCCAGGGTGAGGGGTGAGGGGGCCGCTCGCGTGGGTGACCGCCGCGCGGTGTATGCTATAATTCGTAGGCTCTGAACCTACGCACAACGGGGAGGCGCAATGGCGGCATCGTTCAACACGGCCCGAGTCGAGCGGCGTGACGGCCGTACCGCCTGGACCTCCCTGAATCGCCCCGATCGTGCGAACGCGCTCAGCGCCGGCGCTGCCGGCAGGCCCGGTGGCCAGCGCCAGTCTGTCTTCAGGGGATGCCGATGCCGCCTCTAGACCACCTCAAAGTCTTCACCGGCTCCGCCCACCCGGCCCTGGCGCAGGCGATGTGCGACTACCTGGACATCCCGTTGGGCGACGCTCTTGTCACCAAATTCGCCAACGACAACACGTTCGTGCAATACCAGGAGAACATCCGGCAGCAGGACGTCTTCATCGTTCAGCCGTTCACCTACCCGGTCAACGATAGCATCATGGAGTTGCTGATCATGATCGACGCCGCCAAGCGGGCCTCCGCGGGGCGGATCACGGCCGTGGTGCCGTTCTACGCCTACGGGCGCACCGACAAGAAGGACCAGCCGCGAGTCCCCATCACGGCGCGGCTCGTGGCGGACCTGCTCACCGTGGCGGGAGCGGACCGTCTCCTCACCATGGACCTCCACGCTGGGCAGATCCAGGGTTTCTTCAACATCCCGGTGGACGAGCTGACAGCCCTGCGGCTCCAGGCTCGGTACTTCCAGGACAAGCAGATCGAGAACCCAGTCGTCGTCGCGGTGGACATCGGCATCAGCAAGCGGGCGCGGGACCTGGCGAGCATCCTGGGTGCGCCGCTGGCCATAGTCGAGAAGCGGCGCCTGGGCAACGACGGCGGCACCGAGGCGCTTAGCATCATCGGCGACGTGGACGGTTGCACCGCCATCACCTTCGACGACGAGACGGACACCGCCGGGTCGCTGGTGTCTGCCGTGAACGCCGTCATTGCCGCGGGTGCGCGCGAGGTGTACGCGTGCTCCACCCACGGGGTCTTCTCCGGCCCCGGCATAGAGCGGATCGAAAAGAGCGCGGTGACCGAGATGGTGGTCACCGATTCCCTCCCCAAGGCCGTCTCGGCGCGCTCGACCAAGATCACGACGCTCACCGTGGCGCCGCTGCTGGGCGAGGCTATCAGCCGCATCTACGAGGGTCGCTCCGTGGGGGAGATGTTCGACGGGAAGTAGGAAAGCGGGCCGCGACTGCGGGAGCCCGCGGGTCCGCGGACGGGGCCTCCACGGGGGTGCTTGAACGATGATAGGCAAGCTGTCAAAGCTCTTCGGCTCTGGTGCCGATGGCGCCCTCAAGAAGATGGGCCCCATAGTCGATGAAGTCAACGACCTCGAACCCAGCTTCGAGGCCCTTTCGGACGACGAGCTCCGGAATACCACGGAAGCCCTGAAGGCCCGCCTCGACGCTGGCGAAACCCTGGACGATCTGTTGCCCTCGGCCTTCGCGGCCGTGCGCGAGGCCTCCCGCCGGTCCATCGGCCTGCGCCACTTCGACGTTCAGATCATCGGCGGGGTCGTGCTCCACCAGGGCAAGATCTCGGAGATGAAGACCGGCGAGGGGAAAACGCTCGTTGCGCCCCTGGCCGTCTACCTCAACGCCCTGGCAGGCAAGGGCGTCCACGTGGTGACCGTCAACGACTACCTGGCCAGGCGCGACGTCCAATGGATGGGTCCGGTCTATCACCAGCTTGGCCTGAGCGTATCGTCCCTCCAGCATGAAGGCTCGCTCATCTACAGCCCAAATGCGCCTTCGGACCAGCCGGCCCTGCGGTTCCTGACCCCCATCACGCGCCGAGATGCGTACGAGGCCGACATAACCTACGGAACGAACCATGAGTTCGGCTTCGACTACCTTCGCGACAACATGGCGGTGGATGCGGACCGCGTGGTGCAGCGGGGCCTCAACTACGCCATCGTGGACGAGGTGGACTACATCCTCATCGACGAAGCTCGGACCCCGCTCATCATCAGCGGCGCCGCTCAAGAGGCTACCCAGCTCTACTCCACGATGGCCCGCGTGGTCCCCAGGCTCCAGGAGGAGGACGACTACACGGTCGACGAGAAGCAGAAGTCGATCTCGCTCACGGAGGAGGGGATCGCCAAGATGGAGCAGGCTCTGGGCGTCGACAACCTCTACGACCCCGGCAACTACCAGATGACCCACTTCATCGAGAACGCGCTGCGAGCGCGCGTGATATTCGGGCGTGACCGAGACTACGTGGTCCAGGACGGCAACATTGTGTTGGTGGACGAGTTCACGGGCCGGCTCATGGAAGGACGCCGCTTCTCGGACGGTCTGCACCAGGCCCTTGAAGCCAAGGAAGGAGTGAAGGTCCAACAGGAATCGATCACCTACGCCAGCGTCACCCTCCAGAACTACTTCCGCATGTACGAGAAGCTGGCCGGGATGACCGGCACGGCCCTCACGGAAGCCGCGGAGTTCACGCGCATATACCGACTGGAAGTGGCGCCCATACCCTCCCATCGAGAGATGGTCCGCGGTGACCACTCGGACTTTGTATTCAAATCCTCGCAGGCCAAGTGGCAGGCCATCGCCAACGACATCGAAGAGGCTCACGAGGCCGGTCGGCCGGTCCTTGTCGGCACCACGTCCATCGAAAACTCGGAGATGTTGAGCGGGATGCTCCTGAAGCGAGGCGTCACGCACCAGGTCCTGAACGCCAAGAACCACGAGCGAGAGGCGACCATCGTCGCCCACGCCGGGCGCGCCGGGGCGGTGACCGTCGCGACCAACATGGCCGGTCGCGGCACGGACATCATCCTGGGGGGCAACCCCGACAGCGACCTCTCCGACGAGCTGCGCAAGGCAGGCTATCCGACTCCGGAGGCCGCCCCCGCGGAGATGCTGGAGAAGACCCGGGCCTCGGTACAGGCCCGCTGGCGCGTGGAGCACGAGCGGGTGGTCGCGCTAGAGGGGCTCTACGTGCTGGGCACGGAGAAGCACGAGGCTCGCCGCATCGACAACCAGCTGCGCGGGCGGTCCGGGCGCCAGGGGGACCCAGGGGACTCGCGGTTCTACGTCTCCCTGGAGGACGACCTGATGCGCCGGTTCGGGGGCGACAGGATCAAAGGATTCATGAATCTGATGGGCATCGCGGAGGACCAGCCGCTGGAGGCTGGCATGGTCACCAAGGCTCTGGGCACGGTCCAGACCAAGGTGGAGGCCCACAACTTCGAGATCCGCAAAAACTTGGTGGAATACGACGACGTGATCAACCGCCACCGGGAGGTGATCTACGCCGAGCGGCGGAAGATCCTGGAGGAGGCGGACCTCAAGACCAACGTGCTCTCGATGGTCGAGGGTGAGCTCAATGCCGTCCTGGACGCCTTCATCGTGGGCCGCGACCCGAGCGGCTGGGACCTGGATGGGCTGGTCAAAGAGCTGCGGGTGATCTTTCCTCTTCCGCCGGACCTTGATGAACAGGAGATGGAGCAGCTCAGCGGGGAGGAGCTTCACGAGCGTGTGCAGGAACACGCCAGCGACCTGTACGCGCAGCGCGAGGAGGCGGTGGGACCGGAGATGATGCGGGCGCTGGAGCGACTGGTCATGCTTCGCACCATCGACTCTCACTGGGTCCAGCACCTGACCACCATGGAGAATCTGCGGCAGGGCGTGGGCTTGCAGGCCTACGGGCAGCGCGATCCCCTGGTGGCCTATCGCGCCCAGGGCCATGAGCTGTTCCAGGCAATGCTCGAATCCATCCAGCACGACATCGCTCACACGATCTACCACGTCAGCCTGACCCAACAGCAACAGCCGCAGGCCGCCCCCCACCGGCACGGACCCGCGCTGCGGGCCGTTCGGCCCAGCCCCATGGCGGCGATGGCGCCGCAGCGCCAGGCGGTCGCGACCGCTCCGAGCGGTGGGGCCAAGGTCGGCCGGAACGCCCAGTGCCCGTGCGGAAGCGGCAAGAAGTACAAGAAGTGCCACGGTGCGGCGGCCTAGGGACGCGGGGGGCCCCTGATGGCGGCCGAAGCCGGGCCGTCATTCACTAACGAGCAGGTCGCCGAGCTCTTCGAGCGCCTGGCCGGACTCGTGGAGATCCTGGAAGGCTCCGTGTTCAAGGGTCGGGCCTATCGCAAGGGCGCCCAGGCCATTCGGAGGCTCCGCCAGCCGCTGGAGGCGATGCTGATCGAGGGTAGCAACTTGACGGAGGTTTCAGGGATCGGCGAAGCCATCGCGGCCAAGGTGGGCGAACTCTTCGCCACCGGCCACGTGCGTGCGTACGATACAGCCTGTGCCCAGCTGCCGCCATACACGGTGGCCCTACTGGGGCTGCCTGGTGTGGGCGCTGGGACAGCCGGGCGGATCATCGCGACCACCGGCGCGCGCACCCTCGAGGACGTTCTCCGGGCGCTCGACTCGGGCGAGGTCGGCTGGCTGCCTCGCTCCGGGGAGCGCTCCGCCGGATGCATCGCGCGCGGTCTCCGGGAAGCTGTCTCGGGCATGGGGGAGACCGTGTCGTGAACGAGGTCCAAGGCGTCCCACCTCCCCACTTCGAGCGGCGCGCGGATCGGCCGGCTAGGCCCTCCTCCGGCGCGCTCCTGCCGCCCGCATGCCTGGAAGCGCTGGCGCACCTTCGGTCCGCCGTCGCCGCAGGGGAGCCGTGGCCGCGGGCCCTGCTCTACGCGATGGGGCTGTGGACCCTGGCCGAGGAGGTCTGGAGGGGTCGCCGCCTCCACTATCTGATCCTGGACGAGGCGTTCGACTGGCTCCTGTTGGCCCAGCGCCTGGCAGAAGACGTGGAGGGGCTTATCCCTCCGGCGGACCGCAGCGGACGACTTGCGACAGGGCGCTTTCTGGAGGAGTTCTCGCAGGAGGACTTGCGTAGGCTTCTAGGCACGTCTAAGTACCGGGCCTACCTGAACTACTGGTACGGTGTGACGGTTGAAGGTTCATTGCAGGTGGCGGCGGGGGAGGAGATCCGCAAGGAGCACGTGAGCCGGGGAAGGTCAGTGCGGTCACGCGTGACCGAGGAGGCGTTCCGCCGTGTATACGGTGAGGGGCGATCACGGCTCGAGGAGCGATTCCGGGCCGAGCATGTAGGAGATGGCGAGTTGGACGTACGAGGTTCGGACGCGGCCCTGTTCACCTACTGGCTATTCCGCCGGCGGCTGCGCGATGGCGAGCCGTCCCGGGTTGCGAGCGATACCCGGAAAGGCCTCGAGCGACTGTACCGGGATCGTGGCGAGCGGCCGCCCGTGGCCAACGGCGTCTCGGCGCCGGTGGGGCTCGGCGGGCGGGCGGGTGGCCGATGGTAAGGCGCGGCGAGTCGGCAGGCATCGGACGACAGCGCGGGTTGAGGCGTGGACTTCGGTGGCCCGTGGCCTCGGTCTTGCTGGCCCTATCGCTGGTGGCGGCGGCCTGTGGCAGCGGCGACAGTGGCGGCGATGTGCTGACCCAATGCGTCCAGCATGAGACCGTCAGCACTCACATCCACGCGCTCGTGATCCCCGTGTTCAACGGCCAACCGGCGAGTCTCCCGGCCAACCTCGGGATCACCCAGGAGTGCATGCGACCTCTGCACACCCATGACGAGACATCGGTGGTCCACATTGAATCGCCGGATGGGCGGTCCCACACTCTGGAGGACCTCTTCACGATATGGGGCGACGAAAACCCGTACCAGGGAGTGCCGGTGGTGGGGATCTCTCTCAACGGCCAGCGGTTCAGTGGCGACATGGACCAGCTGACGTTCGAGGAGGGCCAACGGATCGTGGTGGAGTACCGGAACAACTAGGGGCGAAGGGCGTGGCGGGCGGCTCCGCCCGCCCCTACTCAGCGAGCTGGCCCAGGAGCTCCTCCAGCCTCGCCCGGCGTTCCCCCAGGGCCGTCAGCCGGTCCCGCTCGCGTTCCACGACCGCCTCCGGCGCCTTGCTGAGGAACTGCTGGTCTGCCAGCCTGCTCCCAAGCTTCGACATCGCGCCATCGGCCTCATCGCGCTCGCGGGTCAGGCGCTCCCGCTCCGCCGCCAGGTTCACCAGCCCCTCCATCGGGATCGCCACCGGCACCGCGCCCACCACCGTCGTCACAGCACCGTGGGTCGGGAGGCTTTCGCCGTCAGCCAGCAGCCGCAGCTCCGATACCCTGGCCAGGGCGCGGATGGCCGGCGTCTCCGCCTCCAGGTCGGCGCGCCGCTCGCCCGGGTCCACCACGACCTCCAGGGCCTGGGTCGGCGCGATACGAAACTCGGCGCGGGCGTTGCGAACCGTCCGCACCAACTCCATCACGGTAGTGAAACGGGCCTCCACGTCGTCGTCGATCAGAGAGGGGTCGGCGACGGGGTACGGGGCGATCATGATGGATTCCGGAAGCTCCATCTCTCGCGGCAGCCGGCCGACCAGGTTGGTCCACACCTCCTCCGTGACGAAGGGCATGAACGGGTGGAGCAGGCGTAGGGTCTTTTCCAGGACGTGGGCCAGAACCGGCAGCGGGGACGGGCCGGCGCCTCCGCGGAGGCGGACCTTGGACGCCTCAATGAACCAATCGCAGTATTCGTCCCACAGGAAGTCGTAGATGGTCTGCTCCGCCTCGCCCAGCTGGAAGTCCTCCATCATGCGCTTGACGCGGGTGACAAGCCGGTTGAGCCGGCTGAGGATCCATCGGTCCGCCAGGTTCTCGGGGGTCGGCGCGGCCCAGCCCGCGACCGCGGGCGCGTCATCGAGCGACCGCATTACGAACCGCGAGGCGTTCCATATCTTGTTGGCAAAGTTGCGGCCGGTTTCAAGGCGGGCGATGCGGAGCCGTGAATCGGTCCCGGGGGCCATCCCTGCCGTTAGGGCAAAGCGCAGGGCGTCGCAGCCATATGCATCGATGGTCTCTAGTGGGTCGATCACATTGCCGCGGGTCTTGCTCATCTTCAGGCCCTGCTCGTCTCGCACCAGTCCGCCTAGGAACACGGTGTGGAACGGGACCTGGCCCATGTTCTCCAACCCCATCATGATCATGCGGGCGACCCAGAAGAACAGGATCTCGTAGGCGGTCTCCATGACCGCCGTGGGGTAGAAGTAGCTAAGGTCCTCGGTGTCGTCGGGCCAGCCCAAGGTGGAGTGGGGCCAGAGGCCGGAGCTGAACCAGGTGTCGAGCACGTCCGGGTCCTGCTGGAGGGCGGACGAGCCGCACGATGAGCATTCGGTGGGGTCCTCGTACTCGACGGTCTTGCCGCCGCAGTCGGCGCAGTGCCAAACGGGGATGCGATGCCCCCACCAGAGCTGGCGGCTGATGCACCAGTCCCGGATGTTCTCCATCCAGTTCTCGTACACGAGGGTAAACCGGTCCGGGATGATGCGGACGGCGCCGCTGCGGACGGCTTCCAACGCGGGCCGAGCCAGGGGCGCTACGTCGACGAACCACTGCTTGCTGACCAGGGGCTCCACCACTTGGTCGCAACGCTCGCAGTGGCCGACCGCGTGCCTGTAGGGCTCGATGCGCTCAAGCAGGCCTCTCGACTCCAGGTCCGCGACGATGGCCTCCCGGACCGCCATCCGGTCCATGCCCTCGTAGGGGCCAGCCTCGGCGTTCATGGTGCCGTCCAGGTTCATGGTGCTGATGATTGGCAGATCGTGGCGTGCGCCCAGGTCAAAGTCCGTCGGATCGTGGCCGGGGGTCACCTTGAGCGCCCCGGTGCCGAATGCTAGGTCCACGGCACCATCGCCCACGACGGGAATCTGCCGGTCGAGCACGGGGAGCACGACATTCCGGCCGATCAGACCACGGAAACGAGGGTCCTCCGGGTTCACTGCCACGGCCGTGTCGCCCAGGAGCGTTTCGGGGCGGGTGGTGGCGACCGTCACGTGGCCGTCGCCGTCGGCGAGCGGGTAGTGGATGTAGTAGAGGTTTCCGTCCACCTCGTGGTGATTTACCTCCAAGTCGGAGAGGGCCGTGGTGCAGCGGGCGCACCAGTTGATGATCCGCTCTCCCTGATAGATGAGCCCCTTGCGGTAGAGATTGACGAAGGTGTGGCGCACGGCGCGGCTGGGGCCAGGGTCCAGGGTGAACTGGTCACGGGTCCAGTCGCAAGACACCCCTAGACGCTGGTGCTGCTCGCCGATGTGGTTGCGGTACCCCGCGACCCAGTCCCACACCCGCTCCACGAAGCGCTCGCGTCCTATGTCGTGCCTGGTGAGGCCCTCCGCAGCCAGCTCCCGCTCGACAACGAATTGGGTGGCGATTCCTGCGTGGTCAACCCCAGGGAGCCAGAGGGTGGGTTCCCCGAGCATACGGTGCCAGCGGATCAGGGTGTCCTCCACTGTTGACCGCTGGGCGTGGCCCAAGTGCAACTCGCCGGTCACGTTGGGCGGCGGCTGGATGATGACGAAAGGCTTCTTGGAGCGGTCTACCTTGGGGGTGAAGTAGCCGCCGTCGAGCCAGCGGCGATAGATCCGCTGCTCGACCTGTTTGGGATCATACGCAGAGGGAAGTTCCTGGGCCTCGGGAGTCGCCATGCCACCACCCGTCGCGCGTGGATTGGTGAGCCGAAAAGCGCACGGCCCTCATTGTACACAGGCGCATTCCGTGGCGGAAGTGGGCAGGGCGCGCCCTGCACCCGGGCTGGGGGGCGCGAGGCGGCCCGCCGAATGGCGGAGGCGGGGGCGTTGCCGACCAAGAAGACTCCCGCGGACACGACCGCATCGAGCTCATCTGCTGGAAGGTTCAACTGCTCACCCAGCCTCATCTGGCTCAGCTGTGAGTACGTGCCCTTCTGTTCGGCGATACTCAGCATCCCGGGAGAGAGATCGATCCCAACTAGTGGCTTGCAGCGGAGAATTGTGAGCACTTCACCGGGCTAGCCTCGTAGTAGCTGGCGGGCGTGCGCGCGCTACGAGATGCCGATCGCAGCGACGCCCGCAACAATGAGCGCGCTTGAGCCGAGCTTGACCGCCACCACCCGCGGCGCGGTCTCTTCCCCGAGAAACCCGCGGAACACCATCGCGAGCCCGGTGCTGTAGAGCACCAGGAAGAACGACCGTGTGCCAATGAGCGTCGTCACGAGTGACGCCGGGCCCAGAGAGAGGGCCCAGACAGTCATGAACATGGAGAACTGTCCGAGGACCATCTCGTTCAGGGCTACGAACCCCAGGGCCGGGCTGCGTTGTCGGACCAGGCGCTTTAGCTCTGCGATCGCCGCTGGGCGCAGGGACGTCGCCAGAAGAACCCCGCCGAGGGCTAGGTTGCGGAGTCCGTGTGTGTTGAGGAGTGGGAGAGTCTCTAGAGGCACCTTCGCCGCCACCATCGCGGCCCCGGCGACGGCGCTCGCCAGCATGAGGGCGAAGAAGGAGCGATGCAGCACCAGCCCGCCGTATCTTCCTTCGAAGCCGACGGAGAGGAGGATCGCGCCCGAGACCGTGACAACGATGGCTGCCCAGAGGTACAGGGTCAGATCCTCACCCAGGAACAGCACGGCCATCAGGGCCGCAAAGATGGGGAACGTGCTGTAGACAGGGATGGTCCGCGAGACTTCCCGCGAGTACAGCACTCGAAGGAGTAGAGCGGCGCTGATCCCCCACAGTGCACCGGAGCCCAGCCCCCAAGCCACGGCGCGAAGGGTGGTGGCCTCCGGCCACGGCATGGCGACCACGAGTAGCAGGCCCATGGTCGTCTGGATGAGGCCGATGAGCAACGGTAGGCTCAGAGGTGAGTCGAGGTAACGGTGGATCACCGTCTTGTCGAAGATGCTGACGACGCCGGAAGCCGCAGCACTGCCCAGCGCAATGAGGATCCAAGACATGCGGTAGCTCCTTGCGAGGGAGACGGCATCTCCTGCGCAGGAGACGGCAGCGGTCGCGACGCTAGGGGCGGCGGGTCACGTTCTTGATTGTCTTCTCTCCGCGCTCCGCTGTGGAGTGTCCGCACGGGGAGCCGCGCCGGTCGGGCGTCCGTGGCTTGGCAACCTTGGGACGGACGAGCTGGCCGCTCGCCGCGCTCCCGCGCATTCCTTACCGCGCCCCCGCGCCCACGCCCTTGCCCCTCTTCAGCAAAAGGGCCTCCATCCGGTCCAGGATCCGGACGCCCACATCGTACTTGGAGAGAAGGGGCAGTTCGTCCATTCCGCCGTCCCGATCCAGGATGGTCACGCGATTCGTGTCCACATTGAAGCCGCTGTCGGGGGCGGTCACGTCGTTGGCGGCGATGAAGGCCAAGTCTTTTGACGCCAGCTTCACGCGGGCGTTCGCGAGCAGGTCTTCGGTCTCGGCGGCGAACCCGATGCGCATGACACCTTCCGGCACTTCCAGGAAGAAGTCCGCGTTCTTCACCAGGTGGAGGACCATGCCGCCGCCGTCCTGGTTCTGCTTCTTCATCTTGCTTGTGCCAACCTCGGCCGGGCGGTAGTCGCTGACCGCCGCAGCCATGATGAGTGCGTCCGCTCCCACGCACGCCCCCAAGACCGCCTCGCGCATATCGGCAACCGTGGCCACATGGCAGCACTCGATCCCGACCGGGTTCGGGAGGCTGGCGGCCGTGACCAGCACCACTTCGGCGCCCCGGTCCCGAGCGGCCTCCGCGATCGCGTACCCCATCTTGCCCGACGAGCGGTTGGTGATCATGCGCACCGGGTCCATGGGCTCTTGCGTGCCTCCGGCGCTCACCACGACCTTGCGGCCCACCAAATCCCCCTTCCGGCCGAGGACCCACTTGATCTGGCCCACCAGGGTTTCGGGGGCCTGCATCCGCCCCATGCCGGTGAGGCCGGACGCGAGCCGGCCCGCTTCAGGCCCGGCAATGTGCGCGCCGCGCCGGCGCAGCGTGTCCAAGTGGTCACGGACGGAGGGGTGGTCGTACATGTTGGCGTCCATCGCGGGCGCCACCAGAAGTGGGGCCGTGGTCGCCAGGGCGATTGCGCCCAGACTGTCGTCGGCCAGGCCCATCGCCAGGCGGGCGATGGTATGGGCGGTTGCGGGGGCGACGACCAGGATGTCTGCGCCCACGGCCAGGGCGACGTGCTCGATGGCGTGCTCGGACTCCGGGGCGAAGAGGTCGGTGACAACCGGACGGTGGGTGATGGCACGGAACGTGAGCGGGGTCACGAAGCGGGCGGCGGACTCAGTGAGAACCACGTCCACCTGCGCCCCGGCCTGGGTCAGCTTGCTGGCCAGGTCTACGGCCTTGTAGCACGCAATGCTGCCGGTCACGCCCAGCAGCACCTTCTTGCCGCTCAGCAGGTCTGCCATCTCGCCCCTCCCCTGGCCTCCGCGCCGACCGTCCGCCGCATGAGCCTCGTGGCCCTGCTACTGGTTCATCTCGTGTATCATCCGCAAGCCCACCAGCGTTAGGTCCGGGTTGACTGCGTGAAAGACCTGCGTTTCCGTGGCGATGAGGGGGGCGAGCCCCCCGGTGGCGATGACCTTGGCGTCCGGGGACAGCTCATCCTTGAAGCGCTTGACCATGCCCTCGACCATCGCCACGTGGCCGAACACGAGGCCCGATTGGAGGGCGGCGACCGTGTTGCGGCCTATCGCCGTTCGGGGCGGCGACAACTCCACGCGCCGGAGCTGGGACGTGCCTAGAAACAGGGCCTCGGCGGCCACATTGATGCCGGGGAACAGCGCGCCCCCCAGGTATTCGCCCTCGCCGGTGACGGCGTCGAAGACCGTGGCGGTGCCGAAGTCCACGACGATGACCGGACCTCCGTAGAGTCGATAGGCGGCGGCCGCGTCCACGATGCGGTCCGCGCCCACGTCCCGGGGGCTGTCGTAGAGGATGCGGACCCCCGTCCTGATGCCCGTTCCGACGACGAGCGGCGTCACGCCGAAGCCGCTCTTGCACACGTCCTCGAACACTGCCGTGAGCGGGGGCACGACGCTGCAGATGATCGCGGAGTCGATGGCTTCCGGGGTGACGTTCCGCATCGGCAGAATGGCTCGAAGGATAGCCGCATACTCGTCGGGCTGCCGGCGGGCATCGGTGGAGAGCCGCCACGAGGCGAGCAGGGCCTCGCCGTCGAAGGCCCCGAGGGTGATGTTCGTATTGCCGATGTCAGCGGTGAGCAGCATTGTGTGGACTCCGCGAGCATTATAGCTGACGCCGTGGCAGCGGTACAACGAGCCGTCCGCGCCGGTGATTGGGGCTAGGCCAGCTCTTGCGGCCCCCCGGTGAAACGGCCCTCTCGGATCGCCCTGATCGCGGCTGGGAGTGCGGGCAGCAGGTCGCTCGCCACGACCCCCGCGTCGCCCAGATCCTGGACGACGATTTCAGCCGCGGCGGCATGGAGGAACGCCCCCAGCGTGGCGGCATCGAAGGGCTGCATCCCCTGGGCGACCAGCCCCGCAACGACCCCCGCGAGGACGTCGCCGGTCCCGGCGGTCGCGAGGGCTGGGTTGGCGAAGGGGATGATTCTTGCTTGGCCCTCCGGCGAGGCCACGACCGTGTACGCCCCTTTGAGAAGGACGGTTACACCCCAGCGGGCGGCCGAGGCACGGGCGGTGGCGGTCCGGTCCGCTTCCACCTCTTCGATGCTCACGTCGAGGAGCCGAGCCATCTCCCCGGGGTGCGGCGTCAGCACGGTGGACGGCGCGAGTCGCTCCCACCAGTCCGGCGTCGCCGCGAGCAGCGTGAGCCCGTCCGCGTCCAGAACGATAGGCGTCTCGATGGGCGGGCCGGTGATCAGCAGGTCGTGGACCAGGGCGCCTACCGCGGAGTGCTGTCCGAGCCCGCACCCCGCCAGGAGGACGTTGCAGCGCTGGAGGCCGTCGCGGAGTGCGCCGGCCGCGCGGGGGGTGGGGCTGCCCTCCGGCGCCTCGGGAAGCAGCAGGTACGTGGCCTCTGTGAGCTTGGTGGCGAGGATGGCCTGGAGGCCGGGCAGGACGGCTAGGGTAACGTAGCCGGCCCCAGAGCGGGCCGCGCCCACGCATGCGAGGTACGCGGCTCCCACGTAGTTGCGGGAGCCCGCCAGCACCATCACTCGGCCGAAGGTGCCCTTGTGCGCATCGCGGGGCCGGACGGGGAGATTGTCGCGCGCCCACCGCGCGGTCGTCACTTCGGTGGCGATGGGCGCGAGCAGGCGAGGCGAGATTCCGATGTCCGCAACCACCAGCCGGCCCGCGCGGCTCCAGGCAGGGGACCGGAGAAGCCCGACCTTCGGACAGGCGAATGTCACTGTGACGTCAGCGACGACTCCCGACACGTCACAGGCGCCTGAGTCGGCGTCGGCCCCGCTGGGGATGTCCAGGGCCAGCACACAGAGGGAATCCCGTGCCAGCCGCTCATCGTTGAGAGCCGCGATAATGGCGGCAAGGCTGCCCTCGATGGGGCGGCTCCTGCCCGTGCCCAGCACGGCGTCCAGAGCGAGATCGGCAGCGGAGAGGAGCGCTCTGAGGCCGGTGAGGTCCTGCGCGTCCCCGGCGGTCTCGATCTGGACCCCGGACTCTCGGCACCCGGCGACCAGCCGATCGTCGGGTGCGCGGCGAGCGCAGAGGTAAGCCGTGACGGAGGCGCCCCACCCCCGCAGGAGGCGAGCGGCCACGAGGCCGTCGCCTCCGTTATTGCCGGCGCCAATGAGCGCGACCACGGTCGGGGTCTGGTCGAGGTGCTCCAGCGCGCTCCAGGCCGTCCGTGCGGTGGCGAGACCGGCAGCGTCCATTAGGGCTTCGTTGGAGACGCCCTCCGCTTCGGAGAGGCGTTCCAGCTCCCGCATCTCGTCGACCGTGACGAGCTTCATCGGTCCGCCTGGCCGACCGCGAACGCCACGGCGTACTCGCGTGAGTGCGAGATGGACAGCGACACTTCACCGAGGCCGAGCCTGCGCGCGCGCTGGAGCGCGCGCCCGTGCAGTGCCACCGCCGGTGCGCCGCTGCGCTGCCGAACCACCTCGATCTCCCGCCAGGCCACCCCTCGGATACCCGTGCCAAGCAGCTTCATGACAGCCTCCTTGGAGGCAAATCGGGCGGCAAGCTGGGGGGCGCGCCCGCGGGCGTACGCGAGCTCCGTGGGCGTGTAGATGCGGTTGAGGAACCGTACTCCCCAGCGCTCGACGGTCGCCCGGATCCGCCCGATTTCGATGATGTCCACGCCGACTCTCTGCATGACTGTGACGGTCCCGTAATGCCTCAGGGTTGTGTCACACGGCTCGGATTCGCGTCGCCCACCGGAGCGGACGGGCACGGCCGACGGCCTTTCCCACGAACTCTGTAGCGATCTCGCGCGCGCGTCCGGGCGTGCAGGCCCATTATAGGTTCGCCCCACGGCGGTGTCCACGAGCGCGAGTGGAATATCAGGGGGTGGTGACGGACTCGGCTCCGTCAGGACCGCACAGAGCGGACCGAGGCCGCGAGGGTCTGTGCTGCGCCCGTAACCGTGCGTCTGCGGCGGGGAAGGAGTGGGAGCCGCTGGGGGAATGCGCGAACCATGGACTGAGAGGAGATTGAGACGTGGCTGTGTCGTGGCGGCGAGCGCTGCGTTGAGGACGGTTCGACAATGCAGTGGGAATGCCACGGAGAGGTGTTCTGAACAAGTCTTATACGACGCTGGAACCATATTGAACAATGATGTAGAATACTCTTGACACCGGTCTCGCGGGCGTGATACGGTGCTTGTGTCGATGTGTGGTTCCACGCGCCAGGGAGGATTACGATGGTTCGGAAGACACCGCTGATGCTTCGGGTGGAGACGCAGTACAACCGACCTCTGGAGCGTCTGCTTCCTGAGATCGTGAACGAGAAGGGCCTGTCGGCTACGGCCGAAGAGTTCGGAGTGAGCAAGGCTACCGTGGGCTATTGGCTCCTGAAGATGGGAATCAACGTGCGGCGAGTGGCGCTGGCTCCCGGCGAGACCCTGGAGGTAAAGCGCTCGAGCGGCTAGTCCGGCTTCGAGTCGCGGCTCGGGTGGGAGCCCTTGCGCCACTGAGGGGGAGGCGCAGGGGCTTCTGCTTTTTGCGTCACAGCCCGAGGCCGTTTGGGTTCGCGCCGGGGCTTTCCGCGTCCGCTCGTTCGAGGACGGGCGAACCTGGGTTTAGGAGACGGTCGGGGGAGCGGTGGAGGCGCGCGGAGGCCCGAGGCGGTTGATCATGCCCGCCAGGTAGCCGCCGCCGAAGCCGTTGTCGATGTTCACGACGGAGACCCCCGGGGCGCACCCGTTGAGCATGGCCAGGAGGGCGGCCAGGCCATCGAAGCTGGCTCCGTACCCCACGCTCGTCGGCACCGCGATGATCGGGGCCCCGACGAGGCCGCTGACCAGGCTCGGCAGCGCGCCTTCCATTCCCGCCACCACGACGATCACCCGGGCCTCCTGCAGCGTGCCGAGCTTGTCCAAGAGCCGGTGAAGCCCCGCGACCCCCACGTCATACACGCGCTCAACGCCACTCCCCAGGAGCTCCGCCGTCAACGCGGCCTCCTCCGCCACCGGAACATCGGCCGTCCCGGCCGTCGCCACCACCACCCCAGGCACTGGCTCCCAGGCGTCGCGCCGGTCCACGACGATGCAGCGGGCCTCCCCGTGGTAGGCGGCGTCGGGTACCCGCTCGCGGACCCTCGACAGCGCATCCTCGCCCACGCGCGTTACGAGCACGCAATCGCTCCTGGCCGCCAGGCGCTCGACGATTTCGGCCACCTGGTCGGGGCTCTTGCCGAGCCCCATTACCACCTCGGGAAACCCCGTCCGAAGGGTCCGGTGGTGGTCCAGTTTGGCGAACCCCAGGTCCTCGTAGGGGAGGTCCCTCAGCCGATCCATCGCGTCCGTCACGCCGATGTCGCCCCGCTGGACGCGGGAGAGCAGATCGCGGAGACGATCGAGGTCGATGGCATCCTCCTGTCGCGGCGTGTGTTCCAAGGGCGGCCTTTGCGCGCGACTACGATTATAACGGGAACCGGGCCGTCGGGGATGCTGCCGACTGGTCGCGCCGGCCGCATCGAACCATTGCGATTTCAGGGGGGGCGCAATATACTCAGACCTACTCTTCCCGGGGAGCCGACATGCGCATTTCCTGTCTCCAGGACAACCTGAACAAGGGTCTCTCAATCGTCAGTCGGGCCGTCGCCACGCGGACGACGCTGCCCATCACCCAGAACATTCTGCTCCAGACCGACCAGGGCAGGCTGAAGCTCAGCGCGACCAACCTGGAGGTTGCGATCACCACCTGGGTCGGCGCGCAGGTTGAGGAGGAGGGGTCGCTCACGATCCCGGCCCGGCTGCTGGCGGAGTTCGTGGGCTCGCTTCCCAACGAGCGGGTCGACATGACGGCCACGACGCAGCCCCGGTCGCTTCAGCTGAGCTGCGCTCGGTTCGAGGCTCGCATCATCGGCACGGACCCCGAGGAGTTCCCGCCCGTGCCCACCGTGACCGAAGGTCTCACCGTACAGGTGGAGGCGAAGGCGCTGCGCACCGCCATCAACCAGGTGGGGTTTGCGGCCGCGACCGAGGATTCACGGCCCGTGCTGACCGGGGTGAAGCTGGAGTTCGAGGACGACCGGTTCACCGCCGCGACCGCCGACGGCTTCCGCCTTGCGGTGCATCACGGCAAGCTGCTGTCGCCCATCGCGAGCGAGGCGAGCGTCATCATCCCCGCGCGCACCATGAACGAACTGAGCCGCCTGCTGGGAGACCAAGAGGAGCCGGTTGAGATCACGCTCGCGCCGGAGCGGGGGCAGGTCATGTTCCGGCCGAAGAACGTGGAGATGGTGTCCCAGATGATTCAGGGTACCTTTCCCAACTACAGTCAGCTCATCCCACAGAGCTACGCTACCCGGGCGGAGCTCAAGGTTCAGGATTTCATGCGCGCCGCCCGCGCCGCCGCCATCTTCGCCCGGGACGGGTCAGGAATCGTCCGGCTCCACATCCAGCCCGGCTCGCCTGGGGTGCTCCAGGTACAGGCGAGAGTGGAAGAGGTGGGAGAGAACGTGGCGGAACTGGACGCCACCGTGGAGGGGGGCGAGGCGAAGGTTGCCTTCAATTCCAAGTACCTCCAGGATGTTCTTGGGGCCATTGACGACGAGCAGGTCGCCCTCGAAGTGACCACACCGTCGAGCCCGGGCGTGCTCCGTCCTGCCAGCTCGGACGGCTATGTTCACGTTGTCATGCCCATGTTCGTGCAATGGTGAAGTAGCCGCCGCTCCAATTCCTGCGCCGCGGCCCCATCGCCCACGCCGGCATCTCGCTCAGCCGGGCCGACCGTGCTCCTCGTGCGGTCGCGTCCGTCCGCCGACGAGTTGGGCTCCGGTCCCCCCCCACGTATGTTGCCGCCTCGCTTTGACGCGACGGCGTCGCGGGCGTATCCTGCCCCCGGCTCGACCCGGCGGGCCTGTGCGACATAAGTCCGCGCGGGAGCTAGGGCGGCTGGCGGGAGGCGTGAGTGAGCGTGGGCGAGCAGGCCGGAGGGCAGACCGGGGTCAAGCATCGTCGCATCTTCTATGGCTGGTACATCGTCGCGGCGGGGATGGGCATCCACCTCTGGATCAGCCTCGCCTGGATTTACGGGATGCAGGTCTTCTTCACCCCTCTCACGGCAGCCTTCGGCTGGAGCAGGACCGCCCTATCCTTTGCCTTCTCTCTGCAGCGTCTTGAAGGCAGCATCATCCAGCCCATTGAAGGGTTCCTTGTGGACCGGTACGGCCCACGCAAACTGGTCGTATCGGGCGTCGCCATCCTTGGGGCAGGTCTCTTTGCCCTTTCGTACCTCGAAACAGTCGGGTCGATCTGGATGTTCTACGGGGTAGCTCTGGTAGTCTCCATAGGCACGAGTGCGAGCGTCGGCATCCCCCGCAACTGGGCCATCGTCCAGTGGTTCCGGCGGCTTCGGGGACGGGCCCTTGGCATAGGCGCTACCGGCGCGGTCGTCAGTGGCCCATTACTCTTCATCCTGGTCTGGATGGTCGAGTCGTTCGGGTTGATGCAGTCTTTCCGCATCCTGGGCGTGGCAACGTGGGTGCTCTGCCTCCCCCTCGCCATGGTCTACCGTGGACGGCCCCAGCAGTACGGCTACCTCCCCGACGGCGACCCGCCGAAGGAGGCGCCCAGCGAGGCGGCGTCGGGGGACGCTCCCCAGTCGGTAGCGCCCGACGAAGGCAGTGGCAGCCTGACGGTGAAGGAAGCCCTGCGGACTCCCGCCTTCTGGATCCTCACTCTCGTCTTTGGCGCACAGACCATGGGGGTCAGCGGCCTCATGGTCCACCTGATCCCATACTTCGAGAGCATTGGCTTCACCACCGCTCAGGCGGCCTCTGTGCTGGCCTACTTCACTGTGCTCAGCACCATCGGCCGCTTGGGGGGCGGCTGGGCGATGGACATGTTCGATCGGCGCCTGGTCCTGGCCGGCCTCCTAGCATTCCAGTCTATCGCCTTTCTGATCATGGCGAACATCACTGCGTACTGGATGGTATTCCCCTTTGCCCTGCTCTACGGCATCGCCTTCGGGGGCATGATGCCCTCCCGGGCGGTCATCATTAGCAGCTACTTTGGCACGAGGCACTTCGGAGCCATCCAGGGCCTCAGCCAGAGCGCGACGGTTCTGAGTGGGGTGGTCGCGCCAGTGCTTTTGGGCGGCGTCTTCGACCTTACGGGCTCCTACTCCATCGCAATTTACATCGTTATGGGAATCACCGCGGCAGTCATCCCGTTGACGATCCTTGCCCGGCCTCCGTGGCTGCCCGCCGCCGCTCAGGAGGCGCCGACGATGTAGCGTCCGCCCGCGGGGTCGCGGCTCACTCTCCGCCGAAGGCGATGCCCAGCCACTTGGTGAACCAGAAGAGCCCCGCGTAGGCCGCGACGCCGCTCCCAAGCAGGATCGCCAGGTGCCGCGTGTAGAAGGTCCGATCGGTCCGGCAGGCCCGCGGCCGCCTGAGGTGCCACCAGATGGCCACCCCGGCTACCAGGGCGCCGGCCCCCCGAAAGTACCAGCCATAGTCGTAGTAGAGCGTGTCGCCCAGCTCCACGGCGGCTCCGGCAGACACCACGCCCACCAGCACCAGAACCACCGGCGACACGCAGCAGAGGATGCTTACGAATCCGCCCAGCAGCCCGATGCGGAGTGTGGCCGCGAGCCCCTGTCCCTCGTGCGTCCGCGCCATCGATGCCTCCTGCTGCGCCCCCGGTAGGGTCCGCCACCCGTTCAGATGCAGGTACGGGCATGGTCGGTGCCAGGGCGCGCGGCGGCGCCGCTTGGCTGGAGCGGTTCCCGTGGCGCACACTCTCGCCGGTGGCGGCCCCGTGGGGCCAGGGTGGCAGGTGGGCGGACCGTGGCGTGGCGCGCCGAGATGTCGCGCACCCTCTTCTGTCCGTGGGGCATCTATTGGGCATTACCGAGCGTGGCCGTGGAGGCCGCGCGGATTGAGGAGTCCAGTGTCGGTCATCCCCATTAGGCTGAAACCGATATCGATGCACGTCAACGCGGATCGGCGTCTGGCGTTCCAGGTGCTCACGGCGTTCGGCGCCGCTGCCGGAGAGGAGGGCGCCGCGAGCCGGGTGGTCTCCCGGGAGGGGGATCGGCTGCTCGTCGAGTTCCATACCCCCGGGCGAGGTCTCCTGGGGCGTGAGCGGGTCTTCCGCACCCTGGAGCGGGTGTCCCTTCGCGAGCCGGACCTGATCGAGTTCGATGGAGTGGAGGGTCCCCTGGCCCTGTTGCACGAACGGATCATCCTGGAGGCAGACGACGGCTGCACACTGGTCCGGCATGAGAGCACGTTCGGACTCCGAGGTTGGCTTCTTGGATGGGCCGTGGGTGCGCTGGTGATACGCTTCGTCCTCGCCAGGCTCCTCCGGGACCACGGCGACGAGCTGCGCCAGGCTATTGAGGACAGGGCTTCTCGCAGTCGCGTGTTCCCTCGGGGGTCGTGCGCGCGTCGCGCGGAGCGACGTCTCCGATAGCCACTCGAGCGACACCGTGACGCTCTGGTCCCGCCTGCGCGACACACGCGTCGCCACTGCGCGACTCTCAGGGCGGTGAGAGACGGTGCCGTGACTTGGGCAGTCGCCGGTGAGGCGCCACTTGACAGAGGCGTCTCACCGGCTCTATCCTGATTGCCATGGAAGAGCGAGTGCGGGGCACGGTCCAAGTTTCTTTCGGGGACGTCCTATTGCGGGCGCCTGAGACGGAGGACTACCTGGCCGTGGCGGCCCAGATCCTGGAGATGCGCCGCCGTGAGCTAGCTGCTGTCTCCGCCGTCTCTGTGGTGGCCGCTCCCGATGCGCCCGAGCGCTTCCAGGCCGCGCCGCCCGAAGTGCCAGCACAGGCGCCAGTCCATGAGGACAGAGCCGGGGGACCGCCGCTACAGGCGCACGCCCCCGCTCCTGTTGCCACAGTGACGGCTGCGGTGCCCGCGCCTGCTCCTGCTCCCTCAGTGACTGCGGCCGCGCCTGCGCGACGCACCCGGAGGCCGCGCTGGTTCCACGATCGGTTTCCCCAGGTGACCCTGGAGGACGGCTCGGCCCGCACGATCGCATCTTTGGAGGAGCTACGGGAGTTGCTGAGGTCCAGGGGGCTCCAGCCCCACCCTCGGGGCGACGCCTCCATGCTCCTGTGGCAGGTGCGGAACCGGCTGAATCTGGGCGTCGAGGCCGTCTCGGCCAGATAGGCGAGGCTGGGGGGCGGACGCACCCTTACAGGCGCCTTCTGTCGTACTCCATTCCATCCCCACGCCAGCCAGCGTCACTGATTGAGCGGTGCAGGAACTCCTCTACCTCCAGTCGGCGGCTCAGGGAAGGGCCGTAAGCGATGTGGGTGCGATGCGCGACCTCCCACGGTAGTCCCAACCCGCGCAGCACTTCCCGAGTCACGCCCATGTCCCACTCACCGAACACGGTCACCTCTGTCTCGTCCGGTAGCTGCAGGGCGTCCGTGACAAGGACCTCCACATGCCTTGCGGACGTTGTGCTCCGGAGCAGGGAGTGCTTCTCGCCTACTGTCAGTGCGACCGGAAGGCGGAACGGTGACTGGATATACCCTCGGGACGGATCTTCAATGAACGTACCCCGATTCCGTGCCACGTTGTACCAGCACAAGAGGTATGCGTCTCCCTCCAGCGTATGTGCAGGCACTGATATCTCGACGTGAGGTAATCCCCATTGCAGCTTCTGGAGAAGGATCCGCGGTCCTCGGCGATTGAACAGGTGGACAACATTTGAGAAACCCAGACGCTCATCCGTGGCATGGGTGGTGGAGCGGAAGTGCCACTCCTCGAAGCCTTCGGATCGGAGGCGAGCCTTGCTCTTCAGCGCTCGGGAGCGCGCGATGAAGCCGAGATAGTGGAGAGGGGCGGTGTGCCAGATCCGGGAGATGCCATTCTGCCGAAGGGTGTTCATGCTACAGGCGCTCCTTCAAGCGCTTGGCCAGCGCCACGGTCATCCCAGGAACGGTCGAAAGCTCCTCAACCGACGCCTCCCTTACACCGGCCGCGCCCCCGAACCGAAGCGTCAGCATGCGCCGTCGCTTGGGACCGATGCCCGGTACCCCCTCCAGCTCAGAGCGCACCTGCCGGTTCGAGCGAAGCTGGCGGTGGTACGTGATGGCGAACCGGTGGGCCTCGTCGCGAACTCGCTGCACCAGGAAGAGTCCTTGGGAGTTGCGCGGCAGGAGCACGGCCTCCGCGCTGTGAGGCATGAAGATCTCCTCTTCTTCCTTGGCGAGTGACGCCAGAGGGACGGCCTCCGTGGAGACCCCCAGGTCCAGAAAGACCCCAAGGACTGCCGAGAGGTGTCCCTTTCCGCCGTCGATCAGCACCAGGTCGGGGACGATGCCCCACGTCTGCCCATCTCCGTCGCTCGGCTGGCCGTCGTGGTCAACGGCCGGCGTCACGAGCGCGCCGTCCTTCGCCAGCCGCCCGAAGCGCCTCGTGAGAACCTCGCGCATCATCGCGTAGTCGTCGATCTCGTCGACAGTCTTGACCCTGAAGCGTCGGTAGTGCTCCTTCCGCGGCCTGCCGTCCTGGAAGACCACCATGCTCCCCACGGCGTCGGTCCCGCGGATGTTGGAGATGTCGTAGCACTCGATGCGCTTGGGGGGGCGCGGGAGGCTGAGTGCCTCCTGAAGCTCGCGGAGCGCCGAGTCCAGTGCTTCGCGGTCGGAGGAGCGTCGGAGGCGGCTCACGCTCAGCCCCTGGGCGGCGTTGTCCGCTACCATTGCCATGAGCCGACGGTTCTCCCCGCGGACGGGAACCCGCAGGGCGACCGGGCCCCCCCGCCTGGCGGAGAGCCACGTCGTCACGAGGTCGGCGTCTTCCACCGGGTGCTGCGTGAGCACCAGGGACGGGATCGACGAGGCGCGGGCGTAGAATTGCTTGAGGAAGTTGGTCAGCACGTGGGCGGGCGCCTCGTCCTGGGTGCCGTCCATGATGAAGCGGTCGCGGCCCACCAGCTTGCCCTCACGCACGAAGAAGGCCTCCACCCACGCCTCGTCTCTCTCCTGGGCGATGGCGATGATGTCCGAGTCCTTGCCTCGGCTCGATGCCACCTTCTGCTCCTCGCCCACCCGCTGGATGGCCTGGATCTGGTCCCGAATGCGCGCCGCCCGCTCGTAGTCGAGCGTCCCGGCTGCCAGCGTCATGCGGGAGCGAAGTTGTTTGACTACCTCCGTCGTGTTCCCGTCCAGGAACATGAGGACCTGGCGGATGACATGACCGTACTCCTCTCGACTGGCGTGGCCGGCGCACGGCGCCACGCACCGACCGATGTCGTACTCCAGGCATGGGCGGGCGTCGGTCCCGGTGATTACCTTGGTGCACGAGCGGTAGGGGAAGAGCTTCTTCAGCAGGTCAAGGGTGCGGCGTACGGAGCCGGCGTTGGCGAAGGGGCCGAAGTACCGCGCACCGTCGTTCCGCACCGCGCGGGTGAAGTAGACGAGCGGGAAGTCCTCTCGAAGATCGATCTTGATGAATGGGTAGGTCTTGTCATCCCGGAGCCGGGTATTGAACCGGGGATGGTGGCGCTTGATGAGGGTGTTTTCAAGGATCAGGGCTTCGCTCTCCGAGTCCGTGACCACGAACTCGAAGTCACTGGCCCACTGCACCATCCGCCGCACCTTGGGCGCCAGTCCGAGGGGCGCGCCGAAGTAGCTGCGAACCCGGTTGCGCAGGTTTGCGGCCTTGCCTACATACAGGAAGCGGCTGGAGGCGTCCTTGAAGAGGTAGACGCCCGGTCGTTCCGGGAGGGAGGCCAGCCGTTCCCTGAGCTGCGTGCTCTCGGGTTCCATTCCAACACCCTTGTCGCGTGGGCCATCGCGGCGGTTGGTCCGTCCAGGCTCGTTCCATCCTAGCCGACTTCGGCGATGGAGGGGCAACAGGCCTCAGGTCGTGCGGCGGGCTGGAGACGGCGAGACCTGGCGCCCGGAGGCGGGCAAGCGGTGGCTGGATCGGCCCCACGAGCCCCCAAGTCGCCCGCTCCACGGCCTGCGGGCGCGGGCCGCGGATCCGATGCGGAGCAGCTAGCGGAGTAGGACCGTCAGGACCGTCATTGCAACCGCCACCGCCATGGCCAGGATGCCGATCCGCTGGAGCTCCTTGGTGAGCAGGGGATCGCGGACGGCCCCATAGCCTCCCCCTGTCCGGCCACTCGTCACGGACGCTGAGGGCCTCGCGGCTGATGTCAGGGGTCCCAGGGTCTCCGCTTGCGTCTCGGCGCGAGCAGCCGCCGCCTCGTTCGGGCGTAGCGGGGCTGTGCGGCGCTGCGGCTGTGGCTGCTCGCGGCGCTTCTTGCTGGGCTGTCGCTGAGGTGGCGTTCGCCGGGAGTTCTGTGGCATCGTTCGCACCTCCATGTCGGTACTGGGTCCCCGACGGCCACTCGGGTCGTCGGGGCGGATCTGGTCGCGGCTCGGTCAGCGACGCTGGGCTTCGAATAGACGGCTTAGCGGTCCCCGCCGGGCCTACCGGCCTCGCGGGTGGGCGCGCTGGTACTCCTCCTGTAGGTGCTCGGTGGTCAGGTGGGTGTACACCTGGGTGCTGGCAATGCTGGCGTGTCCCAGGAACTCTTGGACCTGCCGCAGCGAGGCCCCTCCGCGCAGCATATGGGTTGCGAAGCTGTGCCGCAGGACGTGGGGTGTGACGGTGGGCTTGATCCCCACCTGCCCGGCGTACTGCTTGAGGATGAGCCAGAACCCCTGTCGCTTGAGCCGGTCTCCGCGCCGGTTCAAGAAGAGAGCCTGCTCTCGGGAATCGGGCGAGAGCAGGTCCGACCTCGCGACGTCCAGGTATTCCTCCAGGGCCGCCACCGCTCCCGGGTGCATCGGAATGAGCCGCTCCCGGCCACCCTTACCTCGACACCTCACGTGGCCGGCGGGGAGGTTGGCGTCGGTCACGTCGAGCCCCATGAGCTCGCTGACCCGCATTCCGGTAGCGTAGAGCAACTCCAGCATCGCCGCGTCCCTGTGCGCCTCGGGCGTCTTGAGTCGTCGCGGCGCGTCGAGCAGCCGCTCGACCTCCGTTTCCGTAAGGGTCTTCGGCAGGCTCCGACCCACCTTGGGCGAGGTGATCTCCTGGGCGGGGCTCTGGGTAACGTCCCCTTCGCCGACAAGAAACGTGAAGAACGACTTGACGGCGGCGGTCTTCCGCGCCCGGGTCGTGGGCGAGTAGCCTCGGTCCTGGAGATGGAGGACGAACTGCGACAGCGTGTCTGTGCTCACGTCGGTCCAACCCCGGACCCCGCCGTCGCCGTTCAGGAAGTCTATCAGGCCATACAGGTCGTTGCGATACGCCATGATGGTGTTTCCGGAGAAACCCCGCTCCACAGCCAGGTGGCTGAGGAAGGCGTCGACCTGCTCCTTCATCTCGACCTCGCGCCGCGCTTCGGTTGATCCGGGCCGCTCTTGGGGGCGGTCCCGAAGCTGGATTGTGTGTAGTAGCGTGGTCACATTCTACAGACCGCGGACTGGCGTTGTCTAGGCGCAGGGCGCGGTCTGTAATTGCCCGGCTGGCACGCAGGAGCGGCCTCCACCGAGTCGTCGAGGAGGCGTCGGCTCGCCTTGCAAGCCACATGCCATCGTGCTAGCATGATCGGTGAAAAGTGCCTTGTGTCACAATAGGTTCGAAAGGTGGTGTGTCGATGGTGGCGCAGCCTGAGAGCGCATCGAAGCTGCAGCAGCTTGAGGAGATGCGGGAGAAGAGCCGGCAGGGTGGCGGGGAGAGGCGCATCACTCAGCAGCACGAGCGCGGCAAGCTTACCGCCCGCGAGCGCATTGCTCTGCTGATGGACGAAGGCACATTCCAGGAGATCGACCCGTTCGTGACCCACCGAGCCACCGAATTCGGACTCGCCGACCAGATCACGCTCGGGGATGCCGTTGTCACCGGCGCGGGGAAGGTCAGCGGGCGGCAGGTGTTTGTCTACGCCCAGGACTTTACCATCATCGGCGGCACGTTGTCAGAGGTTGTCGCCGAGAAGATCTGCAAGGTTATGGACCTGGCGGTAAAAGTCGGCGCGCCGGTTGTGGGCATACAGGACTCCGGAGGCGCGCGCATCCAGGGAGGCGGCGCGAGCCTGGCGGGCTACGGCGACATCTTCCTCCGCAACTCCCTTGCCTCCGGTGTTATCCCCCAGCTCTCCGTGATCATGGGACCGTGCGCCGGAGGAGCGTCCTACTCGCCGGCCCTCACCGACTTCATCTTCATGGTGGAGGGCACGGGGCAGATGTTCATCACCGGCCCGGACGTCATCCGCTCCGTTACCGGGGAAGAGGTGACCGCCGAGCAACTTGGTGGAGCGGTGGCCCACAACTCCCGCAGCGGAGTCGCCCACTTCATGCACGCCAATGACGAGGAGTGCATCGCCCAGGTGCGCCGCATGCTGGACTTCTTGCCCTCCAACAACACCCAGGACGCGCCGATAGTCGATAGCGGCGACTCCCCAGACCGGGTCGTGGAGGAGCTTCGGACCGCCATTCCCGAGTTGAGCACCCAAGCCTATGACATGAAGACCATCATCAGCAGCATCGTGGATGGCGGTGACTTCATGGAGGTCCACGAGCACTTCGCCCCCAACATCATCGTGGGGCTGGGGCGCATGGCCGGGCAGACCGTGGGTGTGGTGGCACAGCAGCCCACGTACATGGCCGGGTCCCTGGACATCGACGCCTCGGTCAAGGCCGCCCGGTTCGTCCGCTTCTGCGACTGCTTCAACATTCCCCTGGTTACGCTGATTGACGTGCCCGGCTTCATGCCCGGCACTCAGCAGGAGTACGGCGGGATCATTCGCCACGGCGCAAAGCTCATCTTTGCCTACGCAGAGGCCACGGTTCCCAAGGTTTCCGTCCTCACGCGCAAGGCCTACGGTGGCGCGTACATTGTGATGAGCAGCAAGCACCTGCGTGGCGACATCAACTACGCCTGGCCCACCGGCGAGGTGGCCGTCATGGGACCCGAGGGCGCGGTCAACATCATCCATCGTCAGGCCATCCAGAACGCCGAGGACTCGAATGCCGAGCGGGCGAGGCTGATCAAGGAATACACCGATACGCTTGCGAACCCGTACGTCTCGGCTAGTCGGGGCTTCTTGGACGACGTCATCGACCCGGCGGACACCCGCATCCGTGTGATCCAAGCCCTTGATATGCTCCGCGACAAGCGCGACTCCCTCCCGCCGAAGAAGCACGGAAACATCCCGCTCTAACGGTCGAACCGACCGGCGACCGATGCGCCGGAGCCCCGGAAGAACCGAAGGAGCGACCGGATGACCGATGAGTCGCGTGTGCTCGAGGCGGACGACGAGTTGATTGCGGCTGCCCTCGCGGCCATCGGCCGGTTCCTGGCGGAGGAAGATGCCGCGCGACGGGCGCCAGCCCAAGGGCGGTGGCGGGACGCTGCCGGTGCCCCGCTGCGACAGCCGACCCGATGGCGCGGCTTCGCTGGGGCCAATCCTCACAACGGAGGGATCCCGTGAGTCAGCAGAACACGGACGCCAAGCCCCTCAGGATCACCGATACCACCCTTCGGGACGCCCATCAGAGCTTGGCCGCTACCCGCATGCGCACCCAGGATATGGAGCCTATCGTCGAGGCCATGGCGAAGGTAGGCTTCCACTCGATGGAAGTGTGGGGCGGCGCCACCTTCGACGTGGCGACCCGGTTCCTCTTCGAGGACCCCTGGGAGCGCGTCCGCATCCTGAAGAAGCTCGTCCCCAATACCCCCCTGCAGATGCTCCTCCGAGGCCAGAACTTGGTGGGCTATCGCAACTACGCCGACGATGTGGTCAACGCGTTTGTGGCCCACTCTGCCGAGACAGGCATCGATGTCTTCCGCATCTTCGACGCTCTCAACGACGAGCGGAACCTGGAGACCGCGACGAAGGCCGTGAGGGCCGCCGGCAAGCACGCCCAGCTTTGTATCTGCTACTCCGTGACGGAAGAAGGACACCTTGGGGGAAAGGTCTTCACGCTCGACTATTTCCTCGCCAAGGCCCGGGCCATGGAAGCGATGGGAGCGGACAGCATCTGCATCAAGGACATGGCAGGGCTGCTGTCCCCATACGACGCGTTCACTCTGGTCTCCGCCCTCAAGAAGCAGATCAAGGTCCCCATCCAGCTCCACAACCACTACACCAGCGGCCTGGCGTCCATGACCGCGCTCAAGGCGGCCGAAGCGGGCCTGGATGTGGTGGACGCATGCCTATCCCCGCTCGCGCTGCGCACCTCCCAGCCGGCCGTGGAGCCGCTGGTGGTCACGATGCGGGGCACCCCCCGGGACACGGGCCTGGATCTGGCGCAGCTGGCGCACCTGGGCGAGTATTTCGAAACTCTGGCCCCGTACCTGCGTGGATACATGACGGACAGTCGGTTGGCCGTCGTAGATACGCAGGTGCTGAGCCACCAGGTCCCCGGAGGCATGATAAGCAACCTCATGTCCCAGCTGCGTGAGGCGGAAGCGCTGGATCGCCTGCCGGAGGTGTTGGAGGAGCTACCTCTGACCCGGCAGGAGCTGGGGTATCCGCCGCTGGTCACGCCGACCAGCCAGATCGTCGGTGTCCAGGCGGTGAATAACGTCCTCTTTGGCCGATGGAACGTCATCAGCTCCCAGGTAAGGGACTATTGCTACGGCCTCTATGGGACCCCCCCGCTGGAAGTGTCGCCGGAGGTGTCCAAGAGAGCCCTGGAGGGCTACGAGGGCGGAACCACGCCGATCACGGGGCGCGCCGCCGACTCGCTCAAGCCGGAGATGAAGCAGGCGGAGGAGGCGACGAAGGGCCTGGCCAAGGACATTGGTGACGTTCTGATCTACGCGCTCTACCCGGTCACGGGAGAGAAATTCCTCCGCGTCAAGCACGGCCTGGAAAAGGCGCCCGAGGTGACGGCCCCACCGGTCGCGGCCGCCCCACCTCCCACGGACGCCCCTCCGCTTTCTGGCCGTGCCCGCAATTTCAACGTGACGGTTTCCGGCCGCTACTTCCAGGTGACGGTGGACCCGCAGAGCGGGGGCGCCGCGCCCGCGCCGGCCGTGGGAGTCGCTCCCTCGGGCGTGCGACCACAACCTGGGGCGGCCGCTCCCGCGGCTGCAGCGCAGCCCGGCGCAGCGGCATTGGCAGAGGGCGAGGCGGCGGTTACGGCGCCGATGCCGGGCCTGGTTATGCGTTACACGGTGGAGGTCGGCCAGGCGGTCAAGGCCGGTGAGACGGTTGTGGTCCTGGAAGCCATGAAGATGGAGAACGCTCTGCCCAGCCCCGCCGACGGGGTGGTCAAGAAGCTCCCGTTCAAGGCGGGAGATCGGGTGGCCCGTGGCGAGGCCCTGGTGGTAATCGGCGCGGCGTAGGCGGGCCGCTGACACACGCGAGAATTGTCGGGAAACGTCGTTCCGGGAGCGCCCGGGAGCGCGCACCGGCACGGAGGAGAGGGGGAGCATGGTGCAGCAAGCCATTGGGGACGCGCAGGAACACTTCGGAACGGTACTGGCCCAGCAACTCGAGCGCGTCGAGCGCATGAAGACCAGCGAGCCGTGGCTGGACTTCTCGACGATCAAGCCCATCATCATCGGCATCTTGGGGGGCGACGGCATCGGGCCCTTCATCGCCGCCGAGGCGCAACGCGTCCTGGAGTATCTCCTGCGGGACCCGGTGCGGGACGGCGGAGTTGAGTTCCGCGTTCTGGAGGGGCTGACCATCGAGAACCGGGCCAAGCAGCTCAAGGCGATACCAGACGACGTGCTGGCCGAGATTCGCAAGTGCCACGTCACTCTCAAGGGCCCCACGCACACGCCCGAGCAGGGCGACGGCTGGCCCAACATCGAGAGCGCCAACGTGGCGATGCGCAAGGAGCTGGACCTCTTCGCCAACGTCCGCCCGGTCCGCATCCCGCGCGACGGCATCGACTGGACGTTCTTCCGAGAGAACACCGAGGACCTGTACGCCGTCGGCAGTCAGGGGGTCAACGTAACCCCGGACCTGGCCATCGACTTCCGGGTCATCACCACCCAGGGCTCCGAGCGGATCATCGAGGCCGCGTTCGACTACGCCAAGCGCACCGGCAAGACCAAGGTGACCGCCGTGACGAAGGCGAACGTCGTCAAGACCACGGACGGGAAGTTCCTGAACATCGCCAAGGAGATTGCCGCCAAGTACCCGGGGATCGAGATGGACTCCTGGTACATCGATATCATGACGGCCAAGCTGCTTGACCCGGCGCGCCGCGCCGAGTTCCAGGTGCTGGCGCTTCCCAATCTCTACGGCGACATCCTCACGGACGAGGCGGGGCAGATACAAGGCGGCGTCGGGACCGCCGGGAGCGCCAACCTGGGTAAGCGTTTCGCCATGTTCGAGGCGATCCACGGCAGCGCGCCGCGGATGGTCGAGACCGGGCGGGCACAGTTCGCGGACCCATCCTCCATGCTGCGGGCCGGGGCCATGCTCTTGGAGCACATAGGGTTTGAGGGGCTGGGCCACAAGTTGCACTGCGCGTTGGACATCTGCGGCCAGTACGAGCGGAAGATCGTCATGACGGGCCGGGACACGGGCGCCACGGGCAAGGAGTTTGGCGACTACCTGATGACGACCGTTGAGGACCCGGCCGTGGAGGCCCGCTGGGACGCGTACGTCAAAGAGTCTTAGCGGTCCACGGCCAGCCTCAGAGCCGCCGCACGAGCGCTCGCGCTCCGCGGCTCGTAGGCCCATCGGCCCCGCCGCTCGCGCGAGGGGGTGGGGTCGCAAGCGTCTGTTCGGTCGGGACTGACCACCACGAAGGAGGTGCGGAGCTATGCGACAGAAGGTGACCGTCATCGGCGCCGGCAACGTGGGCGCCACCGTTGCCCAGCGGGTGTTCGACAGGGGCTATGCCGACGTTGTGCTGGTGGACATCGTCGAGGGGCTGCCGCAGGGCAAGGCCCTCGACATTCTAGAGTCGGGGCCGGTCACCGGCTCGGACTCGTCGATCATCGGCACGAACGACTACGCGGCCACCGCAGGCTCCGACGTGGTTGTCGTCACGTCGGGCATCGCTCGGAAGCCGGGGATGAGCCGGGACGACCTGCTCTTCACCAACATGGACATCGTCGGCTCGGTGATCGGGGACGTCGTGAAGCACTCCCCCGACGGCATCATCATCACCGTGACCAACCCCCTGGACGCGATGACCCAACACGCCCTGGAGGTCTCCGGCCTCCCGAGGACGCGAGTGTTTGGCATGGCCGGCATCCTGGATACCGCTCGGTTCCGGAGCTTCCTCGCCGAGGAGATCAATGTGGCCGTTGAGGACGTGCATGCGTACGTGCTGGGGGGCCACGGCGACACGATGGTGCCCCTGGTGGGGTCCACCAACGTGGGGGGCATCCCCGTCGCCGACTTGATTCCGGCAGACCGGCTCGAGACCATCGTCCAGCGGACCCGCGGCGGGGGCGGCGAGATCGTTGCCCTGCTCAAGACGGGCAGCGCGTACTACGCACCGTCCGCTGCCGTTGCGCAGATGGTGGAGGCGATTCTCCTCGACAAGAAGCAGATCGTGCCCTGCTGCGTCCGGCTGGACGGCGAGTACGGCATCGATGGCCTGTGCGTCGGTGTCCCAGTGAAGCTGGGAGCGAAGGGGATCGAGGAAGTGATCACCGTCAAGCTGACGGCGGACGAGCAGGCGGCCCTGCAGGCGTCCGCGGAGGCCGTCCGCGAGCTGGTGGAGGTCATGCGCAACCGCGCGTCCGCGTAGCGCGCCGCCGCCCAACGATTGCATCACCGTGGCCATGCCAGAGCGCCTGCGCCCGCACCGTCGGGGCGGGCGCTCTCGTGCGGAACCGCTGCCACAATCCCCGTATCGAGGCCCCAGGGCGGACGGGTGGGCGCGATTCCAGTAATTCCCGCGGGATAGATCGTTGCGGCAGACGTGGCGGCGGGGATTCCCCAGGTGGTAGAATCTCCGGTGCCGCGCATGGAGCGTGAGTTCATAGGGAGAGAGCAGGTAGATGCCATCACGAGATCCCGCGGAAATCGAGGCACAGCTTGAGGTGGCCGCGGAAGAGATCAAGATCCTGGAGACCGCGGACGACGTGCGCCGCTGGTGGGGGAAGCACTACTACAACCTAGGGCATCGTCGGCTGGGTCGGCTGCTCCTAGGGCAGTCCGTGGACCGGCTCTTGGAGCGCGTCCAGCGCGTGCCAGAGGACCCGTAGACGGCACGGGGGCGGCTTCGCCCCCACTGCGTGGAGGGGTGGGCTGTCCGCCGGTGGCGAGGCTCGCAGCTCGTGAGCACGGCGGGTCCATGCCGCTCGCTCACGATAGCGGCTAGGTGGCTCGTCCAGCCGGCGGTCCACCGGGCGCTTCCGGCGACTCGGCCGGGGCCGCCAGGGACGGGCCGGTTTCTCGTGGAGCCGCCGGGCGCTTGGGGTGACGCGACGCCGATCTGCGCGCGTGGTCTCGGCCCAGGCCCAGGGAGAAGAATGGACCCGCAACGTGTCGTGGAGATGGACGGGGTGTCGTTCGCCTACGGCAAGCACCCGGTGCTGAACGAGATCTCCCTGTCCGTGTTTCGCGGCGTCATCTTCGGGCTGCTAGGGGCCAACGGCGCTGGGAAGACCACGATCATCCGCCTGCTGGTGGGACTGAACCGCCCGCACTCCGGCCGCGTCTCGGTGCTGGGAGAAGGGCCTTCCCCCAGGCTGGGGGACCGGATCGGCTACATGCCTCAGCTCAGCGCCCTCTACCTGGAGCTCTCCCCGCTGGAGAACGTGGACTTCTTCGCTCGGATGAGCGGGATGAGCGGTCGTCGAGAGAGGCGCGACGCCATCGAGTCGGTACTTCGGTTCGTGGATCTGTGGGACCGCCGCGACGACCCGGTGCTGAAGCTGAGCGGTGGGATGCGCCAGCGGGTGAGCCTGGCGTGCGCGCTGGTCCACGGGCCGCGGGTCCTCTTTCTGGACGAGCCCACGGTGGGGTTGGACCCTGAGTTGCGGGCCACCTTCTGGGACCACTTTCGGTCTCTGGCGGAATCGGGCGTCACGATCCTGCTCTCCAGCCACACGATGGACGACGCCGCTCACTGCGACCTCCTGGCGTTCATTCGGGCGGGGCGCGTGATCGCCGAAGGTTCTCCCGCCGATCTGCGGGCCGGGACCGGCGACTCCGCGGCGACGCTGGAGGACGCCTTCCTCTACTTCCTCCGGAGGGGGGCGTCATGATCTCCATGGGCCGCAGTCTGGCAATTGCGCTGCGGATCGTGCGGCAGGTGCGGCGCGACCACCGCTCGCTGGCGTTGATCATCGTCGCGCCGGTCGTCGTGATGTCATTGGTGGGGTTCAGTTTATTTGAACGGCGCGAGATCCTGGACAATGTGGCGCCCGCCCTCCTGGCGGTGTTCGCGTTCTTCTTCGTGTTCATCCTGACCGGCGTCAGCTTCTTACGGGAGCGGGCGCAGGGTACGCTGGAGCGGCTGCTCACGACGCCGGTGAGTCGCGCCGACATCCTGCTCGGATACCTGCTGGGGTTCCTCCTGTTTGCCACGGTGCAGACGCTGGTGATCCTGCTGTTCACCGTTTGGATACTCCAGGTGGAGTACCGAGGTGACCTCTGGCAGGTCATGGTGCTCCTTCTCACTGTCACCGTGGTCGGCGTGAACCTGGGCATCTTCATCTCCACGTTCGCCCGCAACGAATTCCAGGTGGTGCAGTTCATCCCGCTAGTGCTCGCGCCCCAGATCTTCCTCTCGGGGCTTATCCTGCCCGTTGAGGAGCTGCCTGGACTGTTCCAGGCGGCGAGCAGCGTGCTCCCGCTGACATACGCGGTCGAGGGGCTCCGGGAGATCATGCTGCGCGGCGGCGGGCTTGGCGACGTGGTGAGAGAGCTCGCAGTCCTGCTCGCGTTCGCCGTGGGGCTGCTGGTGCTGGCGAGCGCGACGGTGCGACGACGCGGATAGGAAGCGCTGCGCCAGGGCAACCCGTAGGCGACTCGACATAACACGCAGACCCGACGATACCCTTGGAGGCCAACGGGCCAGGCGGTGGAAGCAAGTGTGACGTAGGTTGAGGAGGTGGCTCCAGTGTTCCGCGCAGGCGCGAGGCTCGAGCCAACCCGCATCGGCAGCCGCGAGTTCCGATGGGGCGAACGGACGTACGTCATGGGCGTTCTAAACGTCACCCCCGATTCGTTCTCCGGGGACGGCCTGATAGGTGACGTGGAGCGGGCTGTGGCCCGTGCCCTGGCGCTGCAGGAGCAGGGCGCCGACATCGTGGACGTTGGCGGCGAGTCAACCCGGCCCCCAGGTCCTGTCTACGGACGTGGCGCTGCCGACGTTTCGGCGGAGGAGGAGATGGCCCGGGTGGTCCCGGTGATCGAGCGGCTGCGGGCGGTCCTGGACGTGCCTATCAGTGTCGACACGTACAAGGCGGAGGTCGCTCGCGCGGCCGTCGCTGCTGGGGCCTCGCTCATCAACGACGTTTGGGGGCTGCAGTGCGATCCACCCCTGGCTCCCACGGCGGCCGAGCTTGGGGTGCCGTTGGTGGTCATGCACAACCAGCACGGGACCGACTACGCCGACCTTGTCGGCGAGGTCACGGCGAGCCTGGACCGGAGCGTTGACCGGGCGGTCGACGCGGGGATGCCACGGGGGAGCGTCATCGTGGACCCCGGGTTCGGGTTCGGCAAGACCCCCGCCCACAACCTGGAGGTCCTTCGCCGCCTCCACGATATTCGGGAGAGCCTAGGGCGGCCGGTGCTGATAGGGACGTCGCGGAAGTCGACGATCGGGCTCATGCTTGGCGGGCTCCCGCCGGACGAGCGGTTGGAGGGCACCGCGGCCACTATCGCGCTGGCGATCGCGCACTGGGCCGATATCGTGCGGGTCCACGACGTGCGTGCGATGGCGCGGGTGGCGCGGATGAGCGATGCGGTTGTGCGAGGATGGGCGCCGCCCGTGCCATGACGCAGGTCTACCTGGGCCTCGGCGCGAACGTGGGGCATCGTCGAGCCAACATTGCTCTCGCCCTGGAGCTGCTGCATGCCCGCGGCGCGGATGTTCGGGGCGTATCGTCGGTCTACGAGACGACGCCGGTGGGGTTCGCCCGCCAGCCCTGGTTCCTGAACCTGGCCTGCGCGGTTGAGACCAGCCTTGCGCCCCTGGATCTCCTCCGGGTCGCCAAGGGAATCGAGGCGGCCCTGGGTCGCGCGCCATCGCCTCCGAACGGCCCGCGTGTCATTGATATCGACATCCTGCTCTACGACGACCTGGTCGTGGACTCCCGGGAGGTCACGGTGCCCCACCCGCGCATGTCCGAGCGGGCGTTCGTGCTGGCGCCGCTGGCGGACCTGGCTCCGGACCTGCGGCACCCGCTGCTGGGCGTCACGGTCGGCGAGCTGCTCGCGGCCGCTCCGGGGCGCGAGGGCGTTCGCCCGTGGGGCGGGCCGATCCGCGTGGGGTGATCCGCACCCTGGGGTGCGCCGCGTCGCGATGCCGATGGGCTGCTACGCCTCGCGAAGGCTGGGGGGGAGGAGGTTGGGGATGGCGTCCTCGATCGGGTAGTCCTCGTCGCATGCCGGACACCGCAGGGTCCCCGTCACGATCTCGCCGTCCTGCTCCAGGTCCACCGTCAGTTCAAGGGCGCCCTTGCAGACGGGGCAGGCCAGTATCTCCATCAGGTCCGGTTTCATTCTCGGTCCTCCAGCGCGTCCGCTTCGTCCGAAGCCGCCGGGCGTTGATCCCGTCCTCGTAATCGCAGCGCCAGCACGCCCGCCCCGATGGCCGCGAGGACCAGGGCGGGCGCCGCCGCCTCGGCGATGGTCGTCGATGGGGAGAGGCGGGTGATGCTCACCAGCGCTCGGGCCAGCGGGTATGCTACCAGAAAGACGCCAGCGATGACACCGGGCCTTGCCCGTCGGGCCGACAGCAGGAGCAACCCACCGAGCAGCGCGAGAGTGAGCACCCCCTCGTACAAGTCGGACGGGTAGCGGGGCTGCGAGAATCCGGGCAGCGGCAGCCCGAGCGGCGGCGAGGCTGGCTTGCCACCGCAGTCTCCGTAGAGGAGGCAGGTGAACCGATGGGCCGCAATGCCCAGCGGCGCGAAGAGGGCGTAAGCGTCGGCCATTGTCCAGAATGGGAGGCCCCAGCGCCGGTCGCCCAACGCCAGGACGGCTGCGGTCCCTCCCAGAGCCCCATAGAAGGATAGGCCAAGGTTGACGCGCAGCAGGTCCATGGGACTGCGGGCGTACAGGTCCCACGCCGGGAGCACGTCGGCCAGCCTAGCGCCGACCACCACGCCGATGAGCACCCACGACTCGGTCCGGTTCAGGAGAGGCTGGGGGACGCCCGAGCGCGCCGCCTCCCGGTGAGCCAACGCCACCACCAGGTACAGCGCTAGCAGGGCCGAGACCAGGTGGAGGTTCGACAGGAGCAGCTCCCACAGGAAGCGGGCGAAGTCCAACCGCTACCGCCCCTCGACGGCGCGCTCGAACAGGAGCCGCAGCAGGTCGGCGAGCAGGAAGACTAGGACGCCACCGACGACGACCAGATTCGCGGCCGACATTCGTCGGGACAGACGAGCGAACAGGGGAGCAGGCTGAGGTTGCGGGCCGGCGGCTGGGACCGCCGCTGTTCCGGCGGAGCGCCTTCGCCGGCGCAGGCCGCCCGCCAACAGGAACATCCAAAGGGCGAGGAGGAGCTTGGCTGCAAGCGTGATTACATACGGGGCCTCGACGAAGCGCGATGTCAGCCGGTCGAAAGTCATGATGGCGCCCGTGAGCACGAGCACGACGACCGCGGTATCGACCAAGCCCCGGAATTCCGCCGCCACCAGGGCGTTGGTCCGCGCCACTCCATCGTCGGCCTTTCGGAGTGCAGGGCGCAGCACCAGCAGGTAGAAGATACTGCCGCCCACCCAGGCGACAGCCGCGATGGCATGGACCCACCGCACTGCCAGGAGGAAGACCTCGCCCGCGCTCATCCGACCGTAGGGCCGGGGCGCAACGCCATCCGCTCAGCGAAGTAGATCAATTGTCAGACTCTCCAGCCGGTCCTCGGTGATGACGCCGACCCACGCCCGAGCAAGGTCTCCGGTGTCGGTGATGAAGTACGTGGAGGGCACTCCCTGGATGCTGTACGCTCTGGAGATGCTGCCGTCGGCGTCGAGCCCCACGGGATAGGTGACGCCGACCTCTGCCATGAACGCCTTCGCGTCCTCCTCACGGTCCTGGATGGTGACGCCCACGACCACCAGGCCCCGGTTCCGATGGCGTTGCCACACTCGCTCGATGGCCGGCATCTCCGCCCGGCACGGACCGCACCAGGAGGCCCAGACGTTGACCAGGACGGGCCGGCCCGCCAGATCTTCGAGGCGGAGCTCTGAGCTGCCCTCGAATTCGGAGAAGAGCGACAGGGTGAAGTCCGGCGCATTCTGTGCGCTGCCCACGCCGCCGAACCCGATGCCCGCGAGCCCCAAGCCGGAGGCCAGCCCGTAGATCAGGATGGTGGCCGCGACCAGCCCTGCCATTGCCCAGACAGCGTAGGCCATACGGGTCCGAGCCTCTTGCGGGTCTTCTGGGGTCGGTACGTCCCGTGACAGGTCTTCCAAGGTCATGGGATAATTGTACGGAGCCCCCTGACAGGGGTCAACGCGCGAAGCGGCGACCGCCCACAAGGTGTAAGCCCTGTTGACAGGCAAACGGGCCGTCCCTACACTTGGGCGGGCCAAATCCAAAGCTGAGAATGGAGTTCTCTACCGAGCATGCAGACCGAGCTGCGCAACCTCCTTGGCATAAAATCGCCGGTGATCCAGGCGGGCGTCCCGTGGGTGTCCAACGCCGAGCTTGCCGCCACGGTTTCCAACGCGGGCGGCCTGGGGGTTGTGACGGCGGACGCCGGCGCCGCCCCTGGGGAGTCGCGCGCCGCCAACTGCCTGAAGTTGATCCACCGAGCAAAGGCGCTGACCAGTTTGCCTTTCGGAGTGACCGTGTATCTCCCTGGTGACGAGGCAAAGGACATCATCCGGCACGTGCTGGACGAAAGGGTGAGGGTGGTTGTCACGGCTGGCGCCGGCTCCGCCCTGTACACTGGTGAGCTCAAGGACCGCGGCATCACCGTGATGCACATTGTCGCCTCGGTCCGCCACGCCATTGCGGCGGAGGCCGCCGGAGTGGACGCGATCATCGCCTCCGGTGTCGAGACCGGCGGCCTGGTGGGCGTCGAGGAAACACCCATGTCCGTCCTGGTGCCTCAGATCGTCGAGGCCGTGGACGTGCCTGTCGTGGCATCGGGGGGCATCGCGACGGGCGGCGGGCTGGCGGCGGCGCTCGCGATGGGAGCGCAGGGCGCGTGCGTCGGCACGAGGCTGATCGCCACCCACGAGTGCATCGCCCACCCCGCCTACAAGGGGGCCATCCTGAGCGCGGTGGACAGCACCACGCTCGTCCTGGGTCGCGGCGCCAGCCCGATGCGGGCACTCAAGACCCCGTACACGCTGCGGCTCCAGCGGGAGGCAAGGGCGGCGGGGGAAGGCGGGAAGGCGTTGTGGGACGCGGCGCTGGCGCCGGAGCGCATCCGCGCGGCCGCACTGGAAGGGGACCTGGAGAGCGGAATTCCGCTGGCAGGCGCATCGGCCGGCCTCATCTCCGAGGTGATGGGCGCCGCGGAGGTGGTGTCGACGATGGTGGCGGGCTCCGACCGTGTGCTGCGCTCTCTCTCCGGTAGCCGCGTGACGCGGTGAGCGGCTGGACCTCGCGTGGAGGCGATGTTGGAGGCGGGCTCTAGTCCTTGCCCATCTCCTCTTCGATCAGCTCCACTCCCCTTTCCATCGCCTGCTTTCGCGCCGCCTCTGACAGCGTCTCTCGGCTCTCCAGGAACAGGCGCAGAGCCTCCCGAGGGTCGAGGCCTTGGGCGCCCCGGCTCAGGCGGGTCCGCCGCTCTCGCACCACCTCTCTGGTGATGCCGGCCACCGCGTGCGCCCCCCGCAGGGCGTCGCGTACCGTCCGGTCGTCCAGCATTGGGGCCAGCTCGCTCGGCAGCGTCACCCGGACCCGGACCACTGCTCCGGCTACGGGCCGCCGGGTGATCGCCCGCAGGACTGCGTCCGTGGGGTCGTCGGACTCGGGGGGCACCTTCACGTCCACCGTAACGAAGGGGCGAGCCTCCACCGGGACAAACTCCCAACTGGTCCGTTCACCCCGAGGTGCGTCCGGGTCGATGGTCACCAGGCAGAATCCCTTGACGTCATTCTCCTCGCTGAAGTCGACTCGCTGGAGGCTCCCCGAGTAGACGACCGGGGGCCTTTCCCCCAGGACCTGGTGCTTGTGGATGTGTCCGAGCGCCACGTAGTCGAAGGCGGGGAGGGCCACGTCGCCGCGCTGGAGCACGTAGTCGCGGCCCAGCATCATGGAGCGCTCGGAGCTGGTGACCGCGCCTGCCACGGTTGCGTGGGCCACCAGGACGGCCGGGATAGCTGGGTCAAGCGCCTCGGCTTCCAAGCGCACGCGGTCGCCAAGCTCCTGCTCGACCTGGCGCGTGATCTCTTCGATGGTGGTCCCGCGCTGCTCGGGCCGGGCGAGGAGGGCGCCGCGGCGTGCCCAGGGCAGGGTAACCACCTGCAGCGGACCGCTGGGGGTGTCCACGCGGTGGGTTGTGATTACGGAGCCCACCTGGACCAGGGGAACCTGGAGCGTCTGGAAGATGTCGAGGGCCGTGGCGCGTCCCGGCGTTGGGGGGATGTCATGGTTGCCGGTCAGTAGAAGGACGGGGATGCCCTGGGTCGCAAGCCTCGCCACCCTGCGGGCGAACTCGCGCTGGTGCGTCTGGGACGGGTCACGGCTCTTGTAGGCGTCCCCGGCGAAGAGGACCAGGTCCACGTGCTCGCGCGTGGCGTATTCCACAACCTCATCCAGCGAGGTGAGGAAGTCCAGCAGGCGGGTGGAGTATCCCAGGTAGCCGTGACGTCTCACGCCGGGAGCGAACGAGTCCGGGAGGGCGTCTACGTCGGCTTCCGTGGCGGGGCGGCCGTAGGTCTCGACGCCGATGTGGACATCGGATAGGTGGAGGATGCGCATCTAGAAGCGCCTCCAGGACTGTTGGGCTCGGCGTCATCGGACCGCTCGTCCGGGGGATGAGCGGGACCGGCCTCAGCGAGTGGCGGGGTGTGGCGCCTAGAGCTCCATGACCCGCCGGAGCCACTGGGCCAGCCCTTCCATGTCTCGTCGAGACATCGCCCCGAGACGCCTCAAGACGTGTGACGTACGAAGCGTCACAAGGCGCGCGCGTATGGTGCTGGGGCCCAGCAGCCCTGCCTCTTGCCAGTCCATGACCGAGTAGTCGCCGATTCGCGGTACGGCGCGGCCGTGGCCCGTGACGGGCGCAATGATGACCTCGCCCGTGCCGTTGTTGTAGTAATCCCCGCTCACCACGGCCGCAGGCCGACGCTGGGTCGGCGAGGGGGCGTTCAGGGGATAGGGGACCAGGACAACGTCTCCGAGGTGCAGATTAGAGGCGGTCATACGCGGCGTCCTCCGGGCTGTCCCAATCGGTGGTGAACGTCTCTTCGGAGAGAGACATCATGGCCGAGGCCTCTTCCTGGAGCCTGAGATCCTCCACGGCCTTGTGGGTGGCCACGTAGAGGTCTCGGCCGGAAGGGCGCGGAAACTTCTCAAGGAAGCCGGACTTGACCTGCTGGCCAATCCATTGGTGGGGGGTTTCGTGCTCGTCCAGGAGCTGGAACAGGCCGGCCTGGTCGAGGCCGCCCGAGGCATAGATACGAGTGAGCAGCTCACGCCGGCGGCGGTAGAAGCGCTCCATGGTGTCCTCGATTGGAGCTTCAAGGAGGTCCTGTAGCCGGTCCACGGCCTCGCGTATTGTGCGGAGGGCAGCGACCACCTGATCCTGCTGGCTATTTGATATGCCAGCCATATGCTTTCCTCCTGGTGAGCGTTTGGTGCAAGACTACCACGGCTTTGGCCGCGGTTCAACCCCCGGTTTCGACGGCCCGCCCCCCCGCTGGAGTGTCTGGCGAAGCCGTGGGGCCTGTGACGTCACAGCGCAGGCTCGAGAATCCGGAGTGACTGCCGCGGGAACCTCCTACGCGAGTCACTCCCATTCTTCCTCGGTGAGTCCGGACTGACGGAGGATGGTCCGTATTACGAACACCTAGATATCCCGGGGATGGATGGCGACGGTCACCTTGTGCCCGCTCTGGTCCACGAATCTCGCGTGGCTGCCGCGCTGACAGACCTGTCGGAAGCCCATTGCGGTCAGCCGGCGAACGACCTCTCTGGCCGGTACGGGCCTAAGCGGCACGAGATGGAGGTCTGATCCGGAGGTAGACCCCCTCGCTCTCGTCCTCTTCCGGAGGGATCGGCTCATGCTCCTGGGCCAGGCACTCCAGGTGGAACGCCATCATGTCGCGCAGGCTAGCCAGAGAGTCTGCGGCGTCGGCTCCGTCGTGGCGATCCCGAGGGCAGGCACCTCACCGACGACACGGCCCGTCTCCGGGTCCCGAAACACGTTCACTCTGTATTCCAGATACCCTACGCGGTCCATATGCCACGTCCTCTCCTTGACCTACACGCCCAAACGCGCCTGCAGTCGCTCGGACAGCTCCGCGATGGGCACGCGCTCCTGCGTGAGCGTATCCCTGTCGCGCACCGTGGCCTGGCCATCCTCCAGCGACTGGAAGTCGATCGTGACGCAGAACGGCGTCCCGATCTCGTCGAACCGCCGGTAGCGACGGCCGATGCTTTGGGCGTCGTCGTACTCCACCGTGAAGCGGCCAGCGGCGCGGAGGCTCCGGTACGCCTCCCGTGCCAACGGCGTAAGCGTGTCCTTGCGGCTCAACGGCAGCAGGCCCACCTGCACCGGCGCCAGGGTGGGGTGGAGCCGGAGCACCGTGCGGCGCTCACCCTTTCCCGCCCCTGCGTCGTCGCCCCCCACCGTCTCCTCGCGGTAGGCGTCTACCAGGAACGCCAGCAACATGCGGTCCACGCCGCTGGCGGGCTCGATGACGAAGGGCGTGATGTGCTCGCTGCTCTCGTCGTCGAAGAACACCAGCCGCGTACCACTGTGTTCCGAGTGCTGCCGCAGGTCGAAGTCGCTCCGGTTGGCGATCCCCTCCAGCTCCGCCCACCCCCAGGGGAACAGGTACTCGATGTCGGACGTCGCCTTCGAGTAGTGGGAGAGCTCGTCGGCGTCGTGAGGCCTGATGCGCAGGTTCTCCTCGCGGATGCCGTGACGGATGTACCAGTCGTATCGCTCTCGGATCCAATACTCGTGCCACTCCTCGTCGGAGCCTGGACGCACGAAGAACTCCATCTCCATTTGCTCGAATTCGCGGGTCCGGAAGATGAAGTTGCGGGGGGTGATCTCGTTGCGGAACGACTTGCCGATCTGGGCGATGCCGAAGGGCAGCTTGCGGCGGGTGGAATTGAGGACATTGAGGAAATTCACGAACATCCCCTGCGCGGTTTCCGGCCGCATGAAGACGGTGCTGGCCGTGTCCTCCACCGCGCCCAGGAAGGTCTTGAGCATCAGGTTGAACTGCCGAGACTCCATGAGCTGGCCGCCGCACTCAGGGCATCGGTCCGACTCGACGTGGTCGGCGCGGAACCGCTCGTGGCAGCGGGTGCATTCCACCAGCGGGTCGGAGAACCCCGCCAGGTGGCCGCTCGCTTCCCACACCTTGGGGTTCATCATGATGGCGGCCTCCAGGCCCACCACGTCGTCGCGCTTGCGCACCGTATCGCGCCACCACGCGTCGCGGACGTTGCGCCGCATCTCCACGCCCAGGGGGCCGTAGTCCCAGGCGTTCGCAAGGCCCCCGTAGATCTCGCTCCCCGGATAGACGAAGCCCCGTCGCTTGCACAGCGAGACGATCTTCTCCATGGTGACTGCTGTCGAGGCTTCGTCCAAGGGTGTCCTCCCGGTGCGATGGGGTCTGGCGGGGGCCGGAGCGCGCCCGTGCCATTATAAGGCCGCGAGTCCCGTGCCGACAGAGCCACGACCCGCGGCGTCGCCGCTCCGATTCGACTCGGACCTTGTCCGTTCCCACCCCGCGATGTAGAGTGGATCCGTGGAGACGAAAAGCGGCATCGAGACCCGCGGTCTCACCAAGTTCTATGGCCCCGTGCGGGGCATCGAGGACTTGGACTTGGAGGTCCGCCGCGGCGAGGTATTCGGCTTCCTGGGACCGAACGGCTCGGGGAAGACCACCACCATCCGGCTCCTCCTCAACCTGATCCAGCCCACGCACGGCGGCGGCTCCGTGCTGGGGATGGACATGGTCCGCGATTCCCTGGGGGTGCGACGCGCCTGCGGCGTGGTGGCGGGGGAGCCTGCGTTCTACGGCAGCCTCACCGGCCGCCGACACATGGATCTCATTCAGAGCTACCATGCGCGGGGGAACAGCCGAGCAGCCGAACTGGCCGAGGCGCTCGAATTGAACCTGGACCGGCCGGTCCGCACCTACTCCCGGGGCATGAAGCAGAAGCTCGCCATCATCCAGGGTATGGCCCACGCCCCGGACGTGCTGATCATGGACGAGCCCACCCTGGGCTTGGACCCCCTTGTGCAGCAGACTTTCTACCGCATCCTGGCGGAGGAGCGGGACCGAGGCGTGACCGTCTTCCTATCGTCGCACATCCTTTCGGAAGTGGAGCGCGCGTGCGACCGCGTGGCGATCGTCCGAGACGGTCGACTGGCGGCGGTGCTGGATGTCGGCGAGCTCCATCGCCACCGAGTCCGACGAATGGATGTGACCCTGGAGCGCGACGCCACTGCCGACGAGTTCCGCCTCGACGAGGTCGAAGTGGTGCGCATCGAGGGCCGCCACGTGGAGCTGAGGGTCTCCGGCCACGTCGGTGAACTGATCCGCCACCTGGGGACGCTGCCAGTCCAGGATGTCGTCTTCCCAGAGGCGACGCTGGAGGACACCTTTACCGCGTTCTATGCTGGCGAAGAGGAGACCTCGTGAGCCTCTCCCTCTACGCCACCGTCCTGCGACTGGCGCGCGTGGGCGCCGTGACATGGGGGATCTCCGTGGCCCTCTGGGCGCTGCTGGTATTGTGGATCTTCCCGAGCATCAGCTCGGCGTTCCCTTTCGGGGAATACCTGGAGGCGATCCCAGAGGAAATCCGGGCGGCCATTGGGTTGGCGAGCGAGGAGGACATGGCCCTGGTCCTTCAGGACGGCGGATTCACGCTCGCGGGCTTCTTGAACACCGAGTACATTTCCTGGCTTCCCCTCCTCCTGGGCATCTACGCGGTGGTCTACTGCGGCGGGCTGGTCTCTCAGGAGGTGGAGCGGGGCACGCTGGACCTGCTGCTCTCGCAGCCCCTGACGCGCACGGCGTTCCTGCTCTCAAAGTTCGTGGGGTTCGCAACCCTGATCCTGGGAGTCGCGGTGGTATCGTACGTGGTGGTCGCCGTGGGGTCTTCGGTGATCGAGGGCGACATCGACCTGCGGTATGCCGCGGCCGTGCACCTGGTGGCTGTGCTGCTGGCCCTGGCCATCGCCGGCTACTCCACGCTGGCGTCGTGCCTTTTCATGGACCCCCGCCGCTCCCTGGCGGTGGCGGGCCTGGTGACGGCGCTCGGGTACTTCGCGAACTTCGTCGGCCTATCGGTGCAGTCGGTCGGATGGTTCAAGAACCTTTCGCTCTTCTACTACTTCGACTCGCTCAGGCTCCTGGTGGTGGGGGACGTGAACTGGGTGGGGATCGGTGTGTACTTGGGGGTGACAGCGGCTAGCCTGGCGATTGCGGTGGTTGTGTTCCAACGGAAGGACGTCGTCAGGTAGGCAGCTGCGGGGAAGGTCGTTGCGGCGGCGGCCTCACCCCTCGGTCCGCGGCCCCGCCCGGGTCATCCCTCCCCGCGCGACCGCTTCTCCGCCTCCGCCAGCCGCTCCTCAAGCCTCCGCTGCCGCAGCGCCGTCGTCAGGTCGCCGCGGGTCCGCTCCAGCACGCCGCGCATCCCGTCCGTGTTGCGCCGGAGACCCCGGGTGACGGCGTCGGGGAAGTCCATCGTCACCAGCAGCGTGTACACTTCGTCCATGGTCTCAAGGAGCGATTCGCACCGCGACACGTCGTCACGGCGCAGGGCGTCTAAGACGTACCGCCGCATCTCGCCGATGGCCTCCGCCAAGCCATTCAGGTAAGCGGGGTACGTTACGCGAAGCTCCGGCGCGCTCGGCACGGGGAGCTCCGCCACGAAGGCGAGCGTCGCGCTTGCCTCCACGTACTCCTTCTGGGCGTCCTCAAGGAACCCGGCGTAGTAGACCTCCGGGTGGCCCGAAAGGGCTTCGTCCGCCTCGGCAAGCGCGGCGGCGGCATTCGTCAGCAGGGCGCGAGCCCCGTCCATCTCCCCCCTGTGTACGGCACGGATGGCGTTGGCCGAATGCTGTATGGTTGTCCGTGAGAGGCGCAGCCCCTTTTCACGGGCGTCGAAAGTGGCGGAGAGAGCGGCACGGGCTTCGGCCGCCAGGGCGATGAGGCGCTCCGAGTGGGGGTTCATGAGGGGCGTCGCCGTGCGCGGGCTTCTTCGATTCGCTCGACGAGGCGCCGCGCGGCGCTCGTCGGGTCCTCCGCGGCGACGACCGCGCTGATGACAGCCACCGCGTCGGCTCCGGCGGCGACGACTTCGTGGACGTTGCTCTCGTTGATGCCGCTGATGGCGACCACGGGCACTCGGGCGATCCGTGAGACGCTTCGTAGGGTCTCGAGCCCGGCTGGGCGCGTGTTTGCCTTGCTCGGCGATGGGTAGATCGCCCCCACGGCGAGGTAGTCCGCCCCCGCCTCCTGCGACGCTTCCGCCTCCGCCAGGGTGGCGTTCGAGCGGCCCACGACTTGGCCAGGCGCCAGAGAGCGGCGGGCGTCGCCGATCGTGAGGTCGTGCTGGCCCACGTGAACGCCGTGGGCGCCGCACGCGGCCGCCAGGTCTGCGTGGTCGTTGACGATCAGGAGGGCGTCGTGGCGGGCGCAGATCTCCATCAAGCGCAGACAGTCGGGGAGCTGGTCGCCCTTGTCGCGGGTCTTGTCGCGCCATTGGATTGCGCTCGCGCCTCCGTTCAGCGCCGCGCTGGCCGCCGCCAGGGCGTCCCCTCGCGCGACCTCCGGATCGACGATTACGTAGAGGCCCCGGAGCTTGCCCGCCACCGGCGCTCGGTGCTCGACACCGAGCATCGCCACCACCCGGTCCAGGACGAGCTGGGCTCGTGTGACCCACCCATCGTCCAGCGCGCCGTCGTTGCGCAGGCTCGCGACGCACCGCTGGACCAGGGCCGCGGCATCGAGTGCCTGGCCGGGCGAAGGGCGGTCGTGGTGGGGCGTCGGCTGGGGTATGGCGGCCGCGTCGTCCGTGAGGGCCTGGCGCATAGCGCGGAGGTCGTTGGCGAGGCCCGCGGGCTGCGCGACGGCGCTTTCCAGCAGCGCAAGCCCCTGTTGAAGCGCTTCTCGCAACGCGGCGATGTATGCGGTCATGGGGTGCTCGTGGGGTGGCTTGGTTGAGGCCCGGTCCCAGGCCCCGGGCGCCTCTGGCGACGCGACGTCCGATACGTGGCGACCGCCTACAGAACGTCGTCCATGGTGTGGGTGGGCGCCTGGTGGGGAGGGATCCCCGCGTCGAGCATGTCGGACTCGGTCAGGTGCGGGCTCGGGTCGCCCATCTGCTCCTTCACACGGACCATCCACTCCTGCATGGCGTGGGGGTCGTCCTCGTTGACGCCGTCCATCATCCCCAGGTCTGGCACGCCCATGCTGCTGCCCCAGCCGCTCTGCACGGAGAACCTGGAAACCAGCCGCTTCAGCGAGACGCTGCCGCAGTGGCTGCACTCCGGCGTCTTGGTGTCAACGTCCGCGTAGGTCCGAAAGAGGACCGAAACCTTCCGCTCGCAGTCCTTGCAGGAATATTCGTAGATGGGCATTCCATCGCTCCCTGTCCGATTGGGGTGCCATTGTACCACACCCCGCGCCGCCTCCTACGGCGACCGGTCTTCGAGGTCGTCGCCCGTGACGGCGTTCTCGACCACCGATGCCCGGCGCACCACTCCCCGCCCGTCCATCTCCACGGCGATCAGGTCGATTCGCCACGGCCCCGTCACCCCGTGCGCGCCCACGTAGTGCTCGGCGGTGGCGACGAGATGGCGTCGTTTGGCCGGCGTCAGCGACTCCTCCGGCGGTCCGTACGCCCGGCTCCGGCGCGCGCGCACCTCCACGAAAACGATTCCCCGGCCATCGGCGGCGACGATGTCGATCTCCCCGTGGGGCGAGCGGTAGTTGGTCGCGAGAATCCGGTAGCCGCGCTCCTCCATCATCCGGCGCGCGTAGGCCTCTCCGCGGCGGCCCGTCTCCTGCCGGCTGTCGGTCATGCGAGGCGATCCAGGGCGCGGCGTACGGGCGCGAACGTTCTCCGGTGCTCCGGCGAAGGACCCATCAGGTCCAGGGCGGCCAAGTGCTGAGGGGTGGGGTAGCCCTTGTGGCGCGCGAAGCCGTACCCCGGATGCCGCGCGTCCATCTCCACCATCATGCGGTCCCGTGCCACCTTCGCGACGATGGAGGCCGCCGCGATCGTATAGCAGAGCACGTCGCCGTGGACCACGGGGGTGCAGGGGATGCCGTCGATGGAGAGGGTCAGCGCGTCCACGAGCAGATGGTCGACGCCGCAATCGAGGCGGCGGACGGCGCGAGCCATCGCGAGCCGGGTGGCCTCGACGATTCCCGCCGCGTCGATCTCCTCGGCTTCGGCCACACCCACGGCAGTGGCGATGGCGGCCCGTCGGATCCGCGGGGCGAGCCGCTCGCGATTCGCGGCGCTCACCTGCTTACTGTCGCGCACCCTGGAGCGCGCCCAGCCGCGGGCCGGCGCGGCAAGGACCACCGCCGCGGCGACCACCGGGCCAGCCAGCGGTCCCCGGCCCACCTCGTCCACCCCGGCCACCAGCCGGCAACCCTGGGCCCACAGGCGGCGCTCCGCCTCCCACGTGGGGACTCCGCGGAACATCCAGGGGCCTCCTTCGTTCCGTCGTCGCGCGGGCCGACCGCGTGGGGTAGGGCGCGGCGAGGCTCGATGCTCACGCTCTGAGGGGACAGCGCCACGCCCAGCGCGCGTCAGCCCTGGACGTTCGAGCGCTTGAGCCCAAGAAGGTAGTCGATCTGCCCGCCGTGTTGCGCCTCGTGGGTGATGACGGTCAGGAGGCCGGCGGCGACCGTCGCCTCGGGGCGGGAAGGGCTGACCGCCGCATCCAGTCGGGCCGAATCCATGGTCCCCAGTATCGATAGGCCGCGCGCGTGAACCGCCGCTCCGTACCCAAGGAGGTCTTCGAGGTCCGGCGACTCGAACGCGGCCAGGTCATCGGGCGTCCAGCCGTTCCCCGTGCTCCAGGCGGCATGGGCGTCGGCGGGTGGAGTGGGCAGGGTCCATCGCCGGGCCCAGTTGCCAACGTCCCAGAATTGGGGCTCGCCTTCGGTGAGCCTCGCGAAGATGGTGTCGGCTGTGCGGAAGATGTGGAACAGGAGGAAACCGGCGGAGTTGGCCTCCGGTCCCAGATGCCACGCCATCTCCTCCGGCGCCATGTCCTTCACGGTGCTGAGGGTGCCGGTTCGCACCCGCTCTATGGCCTGGATGATGAACTCTGCGGTCTCCATGCGATCCTCCGTGTCATTTGGTGCGCTGGGGTTGCGTCGCTATGCCTGGGCCGTCCCCGCCCGTTCCATCGGCGGCTGGGTGGTTTCGTCGCGGATGGCCCGCTCGATGTATCCGCCGCCCAGCACCTCGTCGCCCTGGTAGAACACCGCTGCCTGGCCTGGGGTGAGCGCTCGCTGGGGCGAGTGGAAGCGCACCAGCGCTCCCGTGCCCTGGGGCGTCACGGTGGCATCGGCCGCGGACGCCTTGTAGCGTACCTTCACCGTCGCCTCCACCGGCCCCGCGGGCGGCGCTCCTGCCACCCAGGTTGTCGCCCCCACCCGCATCGCGGAGGCGAACAGCGCCTCCTTCGGGCCGACGGTGACCTGGGCTGCCTCTGGGTCCAGCTCGACTACGTACGTCGGTCCCGGCGTGGCCACGCCAAGACCCCGACGCTGCCCCACCGTGTAGCGCCCCACGCCCTGGTGCCGCCCCAAGACCCGGCCGTCTAGGTCTACGATCTCCCCCGGCGCGGGATCGGCGCGTTCGGCCAGAAACTCGCGGTAGTCGCCCTCCGGCACGAAGCATATGTCCTGGCTGTCGGGCTTGTCGGCCACCGGCAGGCCGGCGGCGCGGGCGCGCTCTCGCAGATCGGCCTTCGCGTACCAGCCGACGGGGAGCAGCAGCCGCTTCAGCTGCTCCTGCCCCAGCCCGAAGAGGACGTACGACTGGTCCTTGGAGGGGTCCACGGCCTTCAGGAGCCGCACGGGGCCGTCCTCGTCCGAGACCAGGCGGGCGTAGTGGCCGGTGGCGATGGCGTCTGCGTCCAGGGCCAGGGCACGGCGCATGAGGAAGTCGAACTTGATGAGGTCGTTGCAGGCGACGCACGGGTGGGGGGTCCGGCCTCGTGCGTACTCGCGCACGAAATAGTCAACTACCCGCTCTTTGAACGCTTCCTCGGCATTCACCACGTAGTGCGGGACGCCGAGGACCTGGCAGACACGTCGGGCGTCGTCGATGTCCTCCACGGAGCAGCACCCGCGGTGGTGAGGGGCGGCCTCCGGGCGGTCCAGGGTCCAGAGGCGCAGGGTAACCCCGATGACCTCGTAGCCCTGCTCCGCCAGCAGCAGGGAGGCCATCGAGGAGTCCACCCCGCCGCTCATGGCGACGATCACGCGACCACGGCTCACCGGCGCTCAACCTCCGCGCCAGAGCGTAGCATAGGCAGCCGTGGAGGGACAAGGAAGGGAAGTGACGAGGGGTCGGAAGGGGATGCCGCACGCGCCCCTCGCCTTGTCCCCCGAGAGGGGGGCTGCTATCATGGGGACGACGGCACGCCCCTGTAGCTCAGCGGATAGAGCGCCGGCCTCCGGAGCCGGAAGCGGGTGTTCGAGTCACCCCAGGGGCACTCTCCATTCCTCGCGGCGAGGCAACGTCGGGGCGTGGCCCAGCGGTAGGGCACTTGGTTTGGGACCAAGGGGTCGGCGGTTCGATTCCGCCCGCCCCGACCAGCTTTCGCTGTTTGCTCTTACCTTGCACCGATCAAACCGTGGCCGGGGTCTGCGCCAACCTACGGGCGTGCCACGCTCTCGCCGCCACCGCGCTCCGTCCGAGATTCCCCACGATCCGCCCTCCACGACGCCCCGGTGCACCCGCCCCGTTCGGCTGGAGAGCGCTCCCCTTCACCCTGGTTGGCACGTGCTGTAGCATGTTCGGCATGGTGGGCGACTACGACGTAATCATCGTCGGTGGCGGGGCAGCCGGGCTGATGTGCGCCATCGAAGCCGGGAAGCGCGGCAGACGCGTCCTGGTCTTGGAGCACGCTGAGAAGGTGGGGAAGAAGATCCTCATCTCCGGCGGCGGACGCTGCAACTTCACCAATCTGCTGGCGGTCCCGGAGGCGTACATCGGCGAGAACCCGCGCTTCGCGATTTCGGCGCTCAACCGCTACACCAGCGCTGACTTCATCGGTCTCGTCGAGCGCCACGGCATCCCGTACCACGAGAAACACCTGGGGCAGCTATTCTGCGACGACTCCGCCACGCAGATCGTGGGTATGCTGCTGGCGGAGTGCGGCGAGAGCAGTGTCGACATACGGCCGTCCTGCGCCGTGGCGGGCGTGGAACGCGAGGGCGATCGATTCAACGTGGCGACGGCGCTCGGCTGGGTATCGGCAGAGTCGTTGGTCGTCGCGACCGGTGGACTGTCCATCCCCAGAATGGGAGCTACCGGTTTCGCGCACGTCCTGGCGCGACGGTTCGGCCTTCGGGTGACCGAAACCCGGCCAGGCCTGGTGCCGCTCACGTTCCGACCACCGGCGCTCGACCTCTTCGGCAGGCTCGCGGGCGTGTCGGTGGACACGTCCGTGGTCTGCGGCGGCGTCACGTGGCGCGGGAACACCCTGTTCACGCATCGTGGCCTCAGCGGGCCGGCCATCCTTCAGGCTTCGTCATTCTGGCGCGAGGAGAGCGAGGTCGAGATCGACCTGCTTCCCGACACGCCGGATGTGGACGCCCATCTCAAACACGAGCGCACGCGCCGTCCGAACGCGGAGCTTGCTTCCGTGGTCGGCGGGTTGATGCCCAGACGGCTCGCGCAGGCGCTGTGTGGCCAGAATAACTCACGCCCGTTGCGCTCGATGTCGAACAAAGAGATCGCCGACATCGCGGGGTCGCTCAAGCGTTGGATCGTGACGCCCCACGGTACCGAGGGCTACCGCACGGCCGAGGTCACCGTCGGCGGCGTGGACACGACGTGCTTGTCGTCGCGAACAATGGAGGCGCGGGATGTGCCGGGCCTGTACTTCATCGGCGAGGCGGTGGACATCACGGGCCCGCTGGGCGGCTACAACTTGCAGTGGGCATGGGCATCGGGGCACTGCGCGGGCCAGGTGGCCTGAGCCGTTCGTCGCCACCGCCGAGGCCCCAGTGTGACCCTGGGGGCCAGGCGCGGCGCGCCAACCTCGCGCGCCTTGGCGGCCCGAGCCCGCCGCCCGGGGCCACCAACGCGCATTTCGATACGTGGAGCGGAATGCTGACCTGGCCGTCGAGGGTGCGTAGAACGGCGAACGTCCCCGCCTACTCCCCCTTGAACGAAGGCTCACGCTTCTCGAAGAACGCCCGGACCGACTCCGCGTGGTCCGCTGTCTTGAACGCGCGGTCCAGGATGTGCGACTCCGACAGAAGCTGCGACTCCAGGGTGCTGGACATCCCCTGGAACAGGAGCTGCCGCGACCACTGGACAGCCAGGGGGGCGTTGCGAGCGATGGCCCGCCCCATCTCGTGGGCCTTCTCCAGCAGCTCGTCGTCGGGGTAGACGTGGTTGACCAGCCCCAGGTCGACTGCTTCCTGCCCCCCGATCATCTTGCCCGTCAGGACTACCTCCATCGCCTTGCCGATGCCGATTAGCCGAGGGAGGTTGAAGGAGGACCCGAGCTCCGGCGTGATTCCCCGTTTCACGAAGATAGCGCTCAGGCGCGCGCTCTCCCCCGCCAGGCGGATGTCGCAGGCCAGTGGCATGGTGAATCCCATGCCCACCGCCACCCCGTTGATTGCCGCGATCACGGGCGTGTTCATGCCACGGACCAGGTCGCCGAAGCCGATCTGCGGCTGGGGACGCGGGGCCGCCGCGCCGTCGCCACGCTCTCGCTCCTCGACGCGGTCGCGGAAGCCGCCGACGTCGGCGCCGGAGCAGAACGCCCTGCCCGCGCCGGTGAAGATGATCGCGCCCACCTCGGGGTCGGCGTCGAAGGCCCGGAACGCCTCGCGGATCTCGCGACCCATCTGAGTCGTGTGGGCGTTCAGCTTTTCTGGTCGGTTCATCGTTACGGTGCCCACGCCGTCCCGCTTTTCCACCAACACCTCTTCGTAGGCCATGACATACTCCTTCATGCTACTCATGTCACGAGTCGATCGGCACGGTCGTGCGTATTCTACACTCGCTTGCCCGTCCCGTCACTCACGCTCGCCTCTCGCCCACGCGGGGCCGCGAGGAGCGGGCGCCCCCTCGGTTGCCGCACAGCCCTCGGCCTGATATGCTTCCGGCCACCGCAGAACAGGGAGGGGGGAACGATGAAAGCGATCTACATCGACGAGCAGGGTGACCTGGACCACATGATCTACGGGGACGTCCCGGAGCCCGAGATCGGTCCCACCGATGTCCTGGTGAAAGCGCGAGCGTCGTCGCTCAACCGGCGGGACCTCTTCGTCCGGGAGGGGTCCCACGGCATGCGCACGCAGGGACGCACTGTCCTGGGCATGGACGGCTCCGGCGAGGTGGTCAAGGTGGGCGACCTGTGCAGGCGCCTGAAGGTAGGGGACCGTGTGATGGGAGTGTCCGGCGGAGCGATGTACGCCGAGTACGTCCGCATGCCGGAGGCCGCCACCTACGTCTTCCCTGACGACGTCTCCTTCGAGGAAGCGGCCGCCGTGCCGATCGCCTTCGTGACCGCGTGGCACATGATGGTGTGCCGGGCGCACCTGGCCGCAGGCGAGGACGTGCTGGTCATGGCCGGTGGCAGCGGGGTGGGCAGCGCCGCCATCCAGATCGCCAAACTCCACGGCGACCGCGTCTTCACAACCGCCAGCACCGAAGACAAGCTCGAGAAGGCCCGGGCGCTCGGCGCGGACTTCGCCATCAACTACCGCGACGAGGATTTTTCCGTGAAGGTCAAGGAGTTGACCGACGGTGAGGGCGTGGACCTGGTCTTTGAGCACATCGGCGCGCCGGTGTGGGACCAGTGCTACGCAAGCCTCAAGCGCGGCGGCCGGTTCGTCACCTGCGGCGTCAGCGCGGGCCACAGGGTTCAGCTCCACCTGGGGCAGCTATGGACCCGCGACCTGACCCTCATCGGCACCAGCATGCGGCCCCCGGAAGACATGCCGATCATCGCGAAGCTCTTGGCCCGCAAGCAGATCCACGGCGTGGTCAGCGAGGTGTTCCCGCTGGCGGACGCCGCCAAGGCCCAACAGCGGCTTGAGGATAGCGACTTCTTCGGGAAGGTCATCCTGTCCATCCCCTAGGAGCGGGCGACGGAATGACCGGTTCCGACGACAGGTCGAAACGAAGGTTCGAGGGCGGCGATGTGAGCGCTCACATCGCCGCCCTGTGGCCTACCTGACATGACACCGCGCCACCGCCGCGGCTTCCGCGGTCTGCCCGGCGCATCGCCCTTCTGACCGGTCAGCGTCGCGTCCCCTGAGAGCCGATCCGCGTGGCGTGGCGTCCGTGGATGTCAGCAAGAGATCAGGTGCGCTGCCCAGTGGCCCGTCGCGCTCGCCACGCGAGGGTTGCCACAACAGCGAGCGCCACCGCCGCTATGCCCCACGGCCCGATTCCGGAGATGGGCGGCGCCGGCGCCACCTCCACCGCGAACCCAACCGCGTTCTCCCCGCCGTCCTTGTCGGTGACCGTCACGGTCCCGGTGTAGTCGCCCGGCGCGGCGTAGGAATGGCCCCCCGTGACGCTCCCCGAGCCCCCCGACTCCTGCACCGTGGCCGCGGTCAAAGGGCTGCCGTCGCCCCAGTCCACGGCGGCAGTGTGGGTGTCCAGCACCCCCAAGTCCGTGAAGGTCGCGAGGGTCAGCGGCGCCGCCCAAAGCTCGAAGGTGCTGAGCTCCGTCTCGGCGATGACAACCGGCGGTAGGTTGGACACCGTGGCAGTGAAACTCTCGGCCGCGCTCTTGTCGCCGTCATCGGTTACCGTAACCGCGACCGAGAACGTGCCATCATCCGCGTAGGTGTGGCTGCCCGTGACCTCCCCCGCCTGCTGGTCCACGGTGGCTGCTTCCGTCGCCGAGCCGTCGCCCCAGTTGACGGTGGCCGTGTGGGTGTCGTTGTCGCCTGGATCGGTGAAGGTTGCGAGGGTGAGGGTGGAGGCCGTGCCCTCGATGGCGGCGAGGCCCGTCGCGGGAGTGACGACCGGCGGCAGGTTGGACACGGTGGCGATGAAAGTCCCGGGCGCGCTCCCGCCGTCATCGTCAGTCACCGTCACCGTGACCAGGAACGTGCCGTTCTGCTGGTAGGCGTGGCTCCCCGAGACCTCTTTCGCTTGCTGGTCCACCGTCGCCGCCTCCGTGGCGGAGCCGTCGCCCCAGTCCACGGTCGCCGTGTGGGTGTCCTGCGCTCCAGGGTCGGTGAAGGTTGCGAGCGTGTGGGTGGCAGCCGACCCCTCGTCGGCGGCGAGCTCCGTCCCGCCGGTCACGACGGGCGGCAGGTTGGACACCGTGGCCGTGAAGCCCCCGGACGCGCTCTCGCCGCCGTCGTCGGTCACCGTCACAGTGGCCGGGAACGTGCCGTCCTGCTGGTAGGAGTGGCTGCCCGAGATCTCCTTCGCTTGCTGGTCGACGGCGGCGGCCTCCGTCGGAGACCCGTCGCCCCAATTGATGGTAGCCGTGTGGGTGTCCTTCACCCCTGGGTCGGTGAAGGTTGCGAGCGTGTGGGTGGAGGTCGAACCCTCGTCGGCTGCGAGACTCGTGGCCGCCGTGACGGCCGGCGGCAGATTGGAAACCGTGGCCGTGAAGCTCCCGGACGCGCTCCTGCCGTCGTCGTCGATCACCGTGACCGTGACCAAGAACGCGCCGTCCTGCTGGTAGGCGTGGCTGCCGGAGACCTCTTTCGCTTGCTGGTCAACGGTGGCGGCCTCCGTGGGAGAGCCGTCGCCCCAGTCCACGGTGGCCGTGTGGGCGTCGGGGGCGTTGAGGTCGCTGAACGTGGCCAGTGTGTCGGACAGCGTGCCCCCCTCGTCGAGCGCCTAGTTCGCCAGGACCGACTCCACCACCGGCGCGACCAGCAGCGCCGCGGCCGCGCCGGGACCCCAGACGCGTCCCCAGCCGAAGGTGTTGTCCGCGCCTGCGGCACCCAGGTCAACGGCGGTCTGGGTGATGGCCTCGCGGAGAGCCTGGCGGTCGGCGGCCGGGTCGTCACCGGGCTCGCCGCTCATGATGTCAGGGCGTAGCTCGAGGAGGAGCGCGGCCAGCCCGGCAAGGTGGGGCGCGGCCGCGGACGTGCCGAAGAAGGGATCGGAGAAGCCGCCCGCGCCCGTCACGGCGACGCCGTCGATGGCCGTCACGTCCGGCTTCATCACGCCGTTGTTGGTGGGGCCTCGGCTGCTGAACGGTTCGATGGTGTCCGTGCCCGCGTCGCCGGCGTAGATGGCCCCCGCAGAGAGTACGCCACCGCCGGCGTCGCTCTGCGCGGGGACACTGCTGCCGACGGTATTGTAGGTGAATGTGGTCCCAATGGGGCATGGCTGTCCGCCAAAGACGTACAGTTCCAGGGTCTTGGCAGGTGAAGCGTCCTGGAAGTTGTGGATGTAGATGTCGAAGAACCTCGCTCCCCCAGTTGGGTTTACGTAGGCAAGCCATTCGAGAGGTTCCAGAGTGACGTTTGGATTGTCCGATGTGCTCCCCGCCACGACTGCGCCGGTTGCACTGTCGAGCAAATAGAGGTCATAGTCGGTGGTCGTCGCGCCCCACGTGTCA